>Ga0196977_1000076_pt1 | contig 68833 bp, 46 predicted proteins | sample S3v_1013CmetaG_FD_148634 | JGI IMG/M metagenome (GOLD analysis project Ga0196977, IMG submission 148634) | Soil microbial communities from Anza Borrego desert, Southern California, United States - S3+v_10-13C | ecosystem: Environmental > Terrestrial > Soil > Desert | place: USA: California... | reverse complement strand
AGCAGTGCCCGTGTCGCTGGCTGGCAGAGCCGCATCGCGCGCGGCAGAGCCGTAGCGTTTCGAATTTTTCGCAATCGCCCTTAAACTAAGAGTCCCCGGCTATATCTGAAGGGACTTTTGTTTTGAGCTCCGTTCCGTTAACGCAAGCGGTAACTTCCGGCGACGCAGGTGCGGTGAAGGCTGTGCTCGCTAACGGAGCCGATGTCAACGAACGCACCGGCGGCGGGCAAACGCCACTTATCCTCGCGACGATCTTCGGTCACACGCATCTCATTCCGCTTCTGCTCGATGCGGGTGCCGACCCGCAGGTGCGAGACAATCTCGGACTCAACGCGATCGACTGGGCGCACCGAAGAGGCGCCACCGAAGTAATCGATGTGCTCAGCAATAAACCGAGTCAACCTTCCATAACCAGCACAACGACTCGCCCGCAAACACCTCCAGCAAGATCGAGTACGTTGATTAATTCAAACGCTGAAAAGTCATCAGCTATTTCCGAGGAAGAACGAAGCCGGCGCTGGATTGCGGGTTTGAAGCAGCGCATCGCCGAACAGTCGCAGCGCGAAGTTCCGGATGGACCAAACATCTTTCGTCCGAACGCCGCCGCGCCGCTGCTCGAATCACTGCCACTGTTTTCCTCTACCCAGCGTGAACCGCAGCCAGAAATCCCTGCTGAACCGTCAACACCGCAGCCTGAATTACCCGCGACGCCGCTGGAACCGCAGCCAGAGATACCTGCGCCACCGCCGGATCCACAACGGGACTTGCCCACTGAACCGCTACCACCAGAGCCGGAGTCACCCGTCGCGACCTCTGAGGTACAGTTACCGGCTCAACCGAGGCGACCACTGACGGAGTCACCCGTTGCACCATCCGAACTCCAGTCACCCGCTCAACCGATACAACCACAGCAAGAGTCACCTACCGCAACGTCCGAACTGCAGTCACCTGCTCAACCGAGGCGACCACTGACGGAGTCACCCGTTGCAACATCCGAACTCCAGTCACCCGCTCAACCGATACAACCACAGCCGGAGTCAGCGACTGCAAGGTCCGAGCTTCGGTCACCCTTTCAACCGCGACAACCACAGCAAGAGTCACCTACCGCAACATCCGAACTGCAGTCATTGGCTCAACCACGACGACCGCAGCTGGAGTCACCCGTTGCAACATCCGAACTGCACTCACCGGCTCAACCGAGACAACCAGAGGCGGAGTCAGCCACTACAAAAAAATCCGAGCTACGGTCGCCCGTTCAACCGAAACAACCACAGCAGGAGTCACCCGCTGCAACATCCAAACTCGAGTCACGTCAATCGAGACCACAGCCAGAGTGGCCAGTTGCAACGTTCGATCTGTCACTAACTCAAGCGAAGTCCGAAGTTGCAGGTACCGCTCCACAAGTTCCTGCGCAGGAACCTGCACGCCGTTCCGCACGCAAGCGCTGCCCGAAGTGCAACGCTGTCTACAACAGCGATCTCGTTGCTTACTGCGCTCATCACATCGTGGCGCTCGTCAACGACGATGAAATACCGCCCGTAATCACCCAACCGCAAACGACATCGCCCGTGTTGTTCTGGACCATCATCATCATCACACTAGCCGGTTCGCTAATGGTTGGCTCTATCCTCGCGGCATTCCTTTACAGCCCAAAAGAAGTTCAACCTGAGACGACAACTGCGTCTCCACCCACTCCGAGACCAGTGCAGAAAGGAACACCGGTCGTCAGTAAAGACCTTGAAGGCAAGGTGCTGTCACTACCGATCGCAGAGTGTCCACTCAACGGTCAGGAAGCGATTCCCGGCACGGTTGTCGTGCGCGTCGCCATCAATCGAACCGGACAAGTAACCGAGGCAAAAGCTTCCGGCGGCGATTGGCTACTACGCGGCGCGGCCAGCGAAGCCGCAATGAAATCCACTTTTGCGCCAGACAAACTGCGCCGCCGCACGACCGCAGGAACTATCACTTACACCTTCGAGCCCTGATCCAGAGTCGTCAATTGTTAGTTGATTCCTCTGAACTCTGGACGCCGTTCTTGAGGTAACGATCGCAGAAGTCGAGAATCGCTTTGTAAGCGCGAATCTCGTTGGCCTTCTTCGTGAAGCCGTGACCCTCATTGTCGAAGAGAACGTATTCAACCACGCCGTTGCGCTTCTTGATGTTGTCGACGATCTCGTCTGACTCAGGTTTGATCACGCGCGGATCGTTCGCGCCCTGCAAAACAATCAACGGCTTGACGATCTTGTCAGCATGAAACAACGGCGAAACCGCACGCAGGTTCTCGAGATCCGTGTTTGGATCTCCGATCTCTTTGTAGAGCGACTTGCGAAACGATTCCCAGTAAGGCGGGATCGATTGCAACGTGCGCACCCAATTCGAAACGCCAAACAGATCAACTCCAACGGCAAACTCCTCGGGCTTGAACGCCAGCGCCGCGAGCACCATGTAACCGCCGTACGATCCACCCATGATTCCGATCTTCTTTTCATCGACGTAGCCGAGCGACGCGAGATACTTCTTCGCCTCGACGCAATCCCACAAAGGCTCGCGCCCATGCTTGCCGTCGTCGGCAGCGAAGAACGTCTTGCCGTAACCGCTCGAACCGCGGTTGTTGACACCGAGAATCACGTAACCGTGGTTCACCAGATACTGCGTCAACGGACTGTAGCCGACGCGCGTCTGGCCGCCTGGTCCACCATGAATCACTAGCAAAGCGGGCGCTTTGCTCTGCGCAGTCGCATTCTTCGGCTTGTAAAGAATCGAAGGAATCTCGACGCCGTCAAACGACTTGTAACGAATCACTTGCGAATCAACCAGATCGTCGGGATTGATCTCGGGATTCAAACTGTCGGTCAGCTTCGTCGCTTTCTTCGTGGCGAAGTTGTAAACGTAAAGATTGCCCGGGCTGCGATCGCCGTTGAGATAAAAGGCCATCAACTTCTCACTCGGCGAGATGTTGACGCCGGTGATATCTGCGTTCGGCAGCTTCGGCAGATCGACTAGTTTGCCGGTCGCTTGCTCGTAGATCTTGATCCTGGTGCGTGCGTCTTCGTTGACAGCAGTGACCCGATACTTTCCGTTGCGCGAAAAATAAGTGTAAGAAAAATCCCACGGCGCTTTCTCAACGACTTCAGTTTTGCCGGTCGCAAGGTTGTAACGCGAGATATATCTGAACTCACTGCCTGAGTCAGTGAGGAAGTAGAGATACTTCGAATCGATGTCGAACGTCTGTGCCGTGTTCGCGACGTCACCCGTGTGCTTCGTGAGATTCTTCAGTTCTTTAGTAGCAACATCGTAGAGATAAACGTCCGAGTCTGCCTGCGAACCACCGGTCTTCTCAAACGCGATAAACTTCTTGTCGTTGGAGATGTCGCCAAAATCGAGACCGGTCTCGTCTTTGTAAACCATCGACGCCTTGAACGTGTCGATCGGCATCTCGTAGATATCGAAGAATCGCGGGTCACGTTCGTTGGTCGAGAAGAAGAACGACTTACGATCGTGACTCCAACCGAGGAAGTTTGCCTTCGTTTTCTCGCCCGGCGTCAGATCGCGTTCGCTGCCGTTTAGCTCGCGAACGTAGAGGTGACTGTTTTCGTTGCCACCGCGATCGTATGTGTAAAGAATGCGCGCGTCGTTCGGAAAATAAGAGAGGGCGAACGTGCTTTCTTTCGTCGAATTCGTAAGTTGCGCGGTGTCACCGCCAGTTACCGCAACCGAATAGACGTTGAAAATTCCTGACTTGTTACTATGAAACAGGATCGACTTCTCGTCCGACGAAAACGAGCTGCCGCCGACCCGCACGGTGTTCATGAATTGCTCGATCGTGTACTGCTTAACTGGCTGTTGCGCGAGCGCGACCTGCAAGCACCCGGCAACGAGCACAAGAACAGCGACGGAGGATAGTGATTTGAAGTGTTTCATGGTGCTAAAGTAGCGCCTCTGGGAAATAAAGCCAATGCCTGAACAACCTCAAGAACACCTATTCCTCAAGTGCCTCCTCGAAGCCAACGTCGATGGCATCATCGCGTTCGATCGCGAATTCCGCTACACGACCTGGAATCGAGCGATGGAACGCATCTCGGGCGTCAAGCGCGAAGACGTGCTCGGGCGATACGCCTTCGAGATCTTTCCGTGTCTGCAAGAGACTGGCGAAGTCGAGTTCTACCGCGATGCACTCGCCGGCCGCAGTGTCGTAGCCGACAATCGGCCGTTCACGATCCCGCGAACAGGCAAATGCCGCTACTTCGATGGTTACTACTCACCACGACACGACGAAAAAGGTGAAGTAATTGGTGGCGTGGCTATCGTTCGCGACGTAACCGACCGCAAGCTCGCGGAAGCTTCAGCCCTCGACGATCACAAACGGCTCGCTTTCCACGTCGAAAATACGCCGTTGGCAGTGATCGAGTGGGACCATCAGTTTCGCGTGTTGCGCTGGTCGCCGGCAGCGCAACGTCTCTTCGGTTGGAAAGCAGAAGAGGTGCTCGGCAAACATTTCAGCGATTGGGATTTCGTCGTTCTGGAAGATATTGACGCCGTCAACCGGGTCGGCGAACGCCAGAGTCAGGGCCAGGAACAGCACGGCATTTCGCGCAATCGCAACTACAACAAACTCGGCAATATTCTTCATTGCGAGTGGTACAACTCGGCGCTGTACGACAAGAACGGGAAGTTGATCTCCGTGCTATCGCTCGTGCTCGACGTTACGGTTGCGATGCGTATCGAAGAAACGCTGCGTAAGTCAGAAGCTCAGTATCGTTTTTTGTTTGAATCAAACCCGCAACCGATGTGGGTCTACGATCTCCTGACGCTCCGGTTTCTTGCCGTAAACGAGGCTGCAATTCGTCACTACGGTTACTCGCACGATGAATTTCTGGAGATGACGATCAAGGACATTCGCCCCCCGGAAGATTTGCAGTTGCTTTCCAGTCATCTCGACGCGGGCAATCCTGAACTAAATCGAAGCGGCGAGTGGCGGCACCGGAAAAAGGACGGCACGATCATCAACGTTGAGATCACCTCCAATCGTTTGAACTTCGGCGGACGAGCCGCGGAGTTTGTTCTCGCCAACGACATCACCGAACGCAAGAAAGCGGAAACAGCGCTGCGGATCAGCGAAGATCGTTACCGGGATCTCGTCGATAACAGTCACGAACTGATCTGTACGCACGATCTCCAGGGTAAGGTGCTCTCTTGCAATCCGTGGGCGGCGCGCGTGCTCGGCTATCCCGTGGAAGCCATCGTCGGCATGAACATTCGCGACGGCCTGTTGCCGGAATATCGCGAGGAGTTTGACAAGTACCTGCAAACGATGAAGACGGAAGGCTCCGCACGCGGCGTGATGAAAGTGCGCACCGCGACGGGCGAGACACGGCTTTGGGAGTATTACAACACGTTGCGTACCGAAGGCGTTGAGACTCCGATCGTTCGCGGCATGGCCCACGACGCAACTGAGCGCCGGCAGGCATTGAAACGTGAAAAGGAAGCGCGACTCGAAGCAGAAGCCGCGAACCGCGTTAAGGATGAGTTTCTGTCAACGCTGTCGCACGAACTACGCACACCGCTGACGGCCATCATGGGTTGGTCGGATCTGCTGCTGCACGATGAAATCGCGCCGCGCAAACGACGCCAGGCAATCGAAACGATCGCGCGCAACGCCAACTCGCAGTGCCAGCTCATCAACGACCTGCTGGAAGTCTCGCGCATCATCACCGGCAAACTCCGGCTCGAGTTTGCCGCCTGCGAACTGGAGTCAGTGATTCAAGCAGCCGTTGAGAGTATTCGTCCTACGGCCGAAGCGAAGGGCGTCCGGCTGCAACTGCTGCTCGAACCGAACACCGGACCGATCTTTGGCGATCGCGAACGACTGCAACAGATCGTCTGGAACCTGTTGTCGAATGGCGTGAAGTTCAATCACCATGGCGGATTGGTCAAGGTAAAACTGCAACGCATCAACTCACACGTCGAAGTCGTCGTGACTGACACAGGCCTCGGCATCAAACCTGACTTTCTGCCGCACGTGTTTGAGCGTTTTCGCCAGGCGGACGGCTCGACTACGAGAACTTACGGTGGTCTCGGACTCGGTCTTGCGATTGTGCGTCACCTGGTAGAGTTGCACGGCGGCGCCGCGTGGGTTGAAAGCGCGGGTGAGGATCAAGGTTCGACGTTCACTGTTCGTTTTCCCTCAATGATTGCCGCAGAGTTTCAAGCTGGGCCACGAGTTGAGGCGCAGCCTGAGTCAGTGCATGCACCACGAGATCGGAAACCCGTGCTGCGTGGATTCCGCGTGCTGGTAGTTGATGATGAGTTCGACGCGCGAGCGTTGGTGAAGGCGATGTTGGAGCGTTCAGGCGCGCAAGTGCTCGCCGTTTCTTCAACACGCGAAGCGCTCGACTCGATGGAGAAGTGGAAACCCGACGTGCTCATCGCCGACATCGGCATGCCGGTGGAAGACGGATACAGTTTGATCAGGAAAGTTCGTGCCCTGCCCAGCGACCGCGGCGGGCAAACACCGGCATTGGCTTTAACGGCATACGCGCGAACCGAAGATCGCATCCGCGCACTCTCCGAAGGCTACCAGATGCACCTCGCAAAACCCGTCGATCGCCTCGAACTCGCCACCATCGTCGGCAGTCTCTGCCGCCGCTAAAGGCTGCTCTGGTCGAGCTCTGCCCCCGGTTCGGGCTCTGCCGCGGATGAAGCCGCCCCTCGTCGGGCTCTGCCCCCGGATGTGAGGCGGGGCTTTGCCCCGCCGAAACCTTCGGAAAAACAACTCGGGCTCTGCCCCTGGTTCGGGCTCTGCCCGCGCAGGTTGGGCCAAAGGCCGTACCAGGGGCATAGCCCCTCTCGATTATCAATGACCCCCGGCGGGGCGGAGCCCCGCCTCACATCCGGGGGCGGAGCCCCGCCTCACACGCCGGGGGCAGAGCCCCGTCTCACATCCCGGGGCAGAGCCCCGCCTCACATCCGGGGGCAGAGTCCCACTCACATACCGGGGGCGGAGCCCCGCCTCACATCCGGGGGCGGAGCCCCGCCTCACACGCCGGGAGCAGAGCCCAAGCCGAGTTTCGAAAGTATTAGTCGCAGCCGTTCGTGGTCTCGGAAAGGCGCCGCCAGCGATGACCGTTGCGCGCCAACAACTGATCTGCTGCGGCTGGACCATCACTGCCGGCCGGGTATTCGGCTACCTGTGGCACTTTATCGTTGGCCCACACTTCCTCGATCGGTGTTATCAAACGCCACTGTGCTTCCACTTCGTCGCCGCGCGTGAAGAGCGTCGCGTCACCACGCATCACGTCGAGTAACAACGTTTCGTACGCCGCCGGCGGCTCGACGCCAAAGGCGCGTTGATAACAAAAGTCCATGTGAACCGTGGTGGTGCGCATCTCGAACCCCGGGCGTTTCGCGCCAAACGTGACCGTGATGCCTTCGTTCGGTTGAATACGCAACACGATGATGTTCGGATCGAGCTCCTCTTCGGGCGTGCGTGCGAAGAGCGCCTGCGGCGTACGTTTCAAGTGAACGGCGATCTCCGTCAGGTTACGTGCGAGCCGTTTGCCGGTGCGCACGTAAAACGGCACTCCCGACCAGCGCCAGTTTGAAACGCGAAATTCGATCGCTGCGTAAGTTTCGGTCTGCGAATTATTCGCAACGTCTTCCTCTTCGCGATAGCCCTTTGCTCTCCCGCCCTCGATTTCGCCTGGTCCATACCGCGCGCGCACGGTGCGCTCCCCGACTTCTTCCGGCTTCAGACGCCGAATCGACCGCAACACCTGCACCTTCTCTTCGCGGACGGAATCGGCTTCAAACGCTACCGGCGGCTCCATCGCCGTGAGCGTGAGCAGTTGCAACAAGTGGTTTGCCACCATGTCGCGCAGCGCGCCCGACTCCTCGTAATAACCCGCGCGACTACCAACACCGGCAGTTTCAGCAGCAGTGATCTCCACGTAGTCGACGTAGTTGCGATTCCAGATCGGTTCAAACATCGTGTTGCCAAAGCGAAACACCAGTATGTTCTGTACCGTGTCTTTGCCGAGATAATGATCGATGCGGTAGACCTGATTCTCGGTGAACACTTCCGCGAGTTTTGCGTTCAACGCACGCGCCGATGCGAGATCGGTGCCGAAAGGCTTTTCGACGACGATCCGGCTCCAGTGCTTATCGTCCTGGTTTGCGAGTTTTGCTTTGCCAAGGCCATCGATGATTTCGGCCGCGAGCGACGGTGGCGTCGCGAGATAGAAAAGATAGTTGTTGCTCCCGCCGTCAACGGCTAACTCTTCAAGACGCTTCGCCGTGTTGAGATACGTGTTGTCGTCGTTCAGTTCACCGGTTGTGTAGTAGATTCGTTGCGCAAATTTGCGCCACTCTTCGTTGTCGCGGTCCGTGATTGTCTTTGAGTCGACCAGCGCCTGACGCACAAACTCGCGGTACTCGTCGTCGCTCATCGGCGACCGGCCCGCGCCGAGAATGCGCACGCTCTCGAGGCAGCCTTCGCCTCTCAAGTCCCACAACGCCGGCATCAACTTGCGTCGCGTAAGATCACCGGTCGCGCCGAAGATTACCATCACGCACGGCTCTGCCACCGGCAAACTCGGCGTTTCCATCTTCACCGGACTTGGCTCTATTAATACTGTTGACATTGTTTACTCCCGTGTCGCCAGAGACTCGAATGTTTCTTACTCGCGAACGCTTTCAGCGTAGCTTAGGCGTGGGGGAATAGACGCCCAGGGTTGAAACAACCCTGGGCTGAAATTAGCGAACGCCTTCGGCGTTGGTGGTTTCACTTCGCTCGACAGATCTGACTTTAACTCGCACTTGCCAGATCTCACTTCAACTCGCACTCGACAGATCTAATTTCAACTTGCACCTCGACAAATCTCACTTCAACTCGCACTCGACAGATCTAATTTCAACTCGCACTCGACAGATCTAATTTCAACTCGCACTCGACAGATCTAATTTCAACTCGCACTCGACAGATCTCACTTACTCCGCACTCAATGGATTCACTTCGCCCGCGCCGATGGATTCACTTCGCTCCGCGTTCGACGTGTCCGCCAAACTGAAACCTCATCGCCGAAAGCACCTTGTTCGCAAACTCCGCCTCGCCTCTTGAACTGAATCGCTGAAACAGCGCCGCGCTCAACACCGGCACCGGCACCCCTTCCTCAACCGCTGCGTTGATGGTCCAACGTCCTTCACCCGAATCAGACACGTGGCCCGAATAGCCTTCAAGGTTCGGATGCTCTGCAAACGCGATCGCGGTCAGGTCGAGTAACCACGAGGCAATGACACTGCCGCGCCGCCAGAGTTCGGTGATATCGCCGATGTTGAAATCATAACGATAGTGTTCGGGATGGCGAAGCGGCGACGTCTCCGCGTCTGCTTTCCGCTCTTCGTTACCTTCCTTCGCATGATGCAGAACGTTGAGTCCCTCAGCGTAAGCAGCCATCACACCATACTCAATCCCGTTATGGACCATCTTCACAAAATGTCCCGCGCCGGACGGACCACAATGCAGATAACCTTCGGTTGCAGTAGTCGAACCGGGAGCACGTCCGGGTGTCGGCGGAATCGTGCCACTACCCGGCGCGAGTGCTTTGAAGATCGGATCGAGATGAGTCACAACGTCCTTCTCACCGCCGATCATCTGGCAGTAGCCGCGTTCGAGTCCCCAGACGCCACCGCTCGTACCGACGTCAACATAATGAATACCTTTGTCTTTTAATTCACGCGCGCGGCGAATGTCGTCAATGTAATAAGAGTTGCCGCCGTCGATGATGATGTCGTCAGCACTGGCGATCGAGGCGAGTTCGTTAAGTGACTCGTCGACACGTGCAGCAGGTATCATCAGCCAGATGGCCCGCTGAGGATCCAGTTTTTTCACCAGGTCCTCTTGCGATTCGGCGCCAACGGCTCCTTCGGCCACCAGACTCCGCACAGTGTCGGGATGGTGATCATAAACAACACATTGATGCTTCGCACGTAACAGCCGCTTTGCCATGTTCCCGCCCATGCGCCCCAGCCCGATTATTCCGATTTGCATTATTAAGCTCCTTGCGCGTTAAACTGTGGCGATCTTACTCCAAGCTTTAGGAGCCCTCCACATGAGACACCTGAGTCTGGTTTTAGTCTTTATTTTTGTCGTCCCTGTCATGGCGCAGAGAGCACCTGTTTTGCCCGCCGGTCGCGTCGTCGATCTGTCGTATCCCTTCGACGCATCGAGCGTTTATTGGCCCACCGCTGAACAATTCAAACTCGACACGGATTTCGAGGGCGTCACTGACAAAGGCTATTTCTATTCGGCGTACAGATACTCAGCCGCAGAACACGGCGGCACGCATCTCGACGCGCCCGTACACTTCGCAAAAGGACGTCACACAGTCGATACTATTCCGTTGGACCAACTAATGGGCAACGGGATCGTGATCGACGTGACCAGTCAGTGTGCATCGAATTCCGATTACCAGGTCAGTGTTGCTGATTTTCAGAACTGGGAGCGGCGCAATGGGCGGATCGCTCCGGGCACGATCATCTTTCTGCGCACGGGTTTCGGTAAACGTTATCCGGATCCGAAGTCGTATCTGGGAACAGCCGAACGCGGCGCGGATGCGGTCGCGAAGCTTCACTTCCCGGGACTGGATCCGGCAGCCGCTCGCTGGCTGACGCAGAATCGATCTATCAAAGCGATTGGTTTAGACACGGCAAGCATCGACCACGGACAGTCGACGCTATTTGAGAGTCATCGCACTTTGTTTGAGAAGAATATTCCGGCGTTTGAGAACGTCGCGAACCTGGACCAGTTGCCGGTGAAGGGTTTTTCGGTGATCGCTTTGCCGATGAAGATTAAAGGCGGCAGTGGCGGGCCTTTGCGGATTGTCGCGTTTCGCTAAGACATGGTTGGGGTGAACATATGGAACTGAAAGTTTTTGAGAACCCGGCGGAAGTGGCGCGTGCGGCGGCCGAGCACCTTGTGAGTTTGCGACCAACATCCGTAGCGCTATCCGGCGGTTCGACACCGCGCGTGTTGTACGAACTGCTCGCAAACGCGGGTGAACCGTTTCGCGACCAGATCGCGTGGGACCAAACGCATTTTTTCTTCACCGACGAACGTCACGTTCCCCCCGATGATCCGGACAGCAACTATCGCATGGTGAACGAAGCGATGTTCTCACGCATCCCGGTGCCAAAACAGAACATTCATCGCGTCCCGGCGGAAAACCAGGTGGCTGGGGACGCCGCTAAAGAGTACGAAACCGATCTGCGTAAATTCTTTGGCGCAGCGATCCCTGCCTTTGATCTCATCCTCCTGGGTCTCGGCGAGGACGGTCACACGGCTTCACTCTTTCCTCACTCACCAGCACTCAACGAAACGCAGCGTTTGGTGGTCGCGCCGTTTGTTGAAAAGCTGAACTCTTATCGAATTACTTTGACGTTGCCTGTTTTGAACAATGGAAAGTCGGTGGTGTTTCTTGTCACGGGAGCGTCCAAGGCCGAAATCCTAAACGAAATCATAAAAACCAAAAGAAACCCAGATCTCTATCCCGCTCAGGCAATCTCCCCAACCAACGGCGCTGTGTCCTGGCTCGTCGACAACGCAGCCGCACGCCTTTGTTCGACCAACAATTCCTCAAACGCCGGCGCAGAAAGCGACTTGCTGAACAAAAACCCCTGAACCACGTCGCACCCAAGCGAACTCAAATACTGAAGCTGTTCCTGCGTCTCGACACCCTCAGCAATCACCGTTAGATCCAGCGCGTGGCCCAAAGTGATGATCGCGCGCACGATCGCCGTGTCGTGCGGGTCTTTGCAAACATCCGACACGAACGCCCTATCGATCTTCAACGTGTCGATCGGAAAGCGCTTGAGATAGTTCAAAGACGAGTAGCCGGTGCCGAAGTCGTCGATCGCTACCCGTATCCCCATCAGCTTCAACTCGTGCAGTTTTTCAATCGCCTGCTCCGGCTCCTTCATGATCGAGCTCTCAGTCAACTCCAGTTCCAACCAACGCGGATCGAGGTTCGTCTCTTTCAAGATCTCCGTTACAGACGCTATGAACGACGGCTGCTGGAACTGGCGCGCCGAGAAGTTGACCGAAAGACGCATCGGCGCGAGACCTTTATCCTGCCAGGCCATGTTTTGCGAACACGCGTCACGCAGCACCCAATCACCGAGCGCGATGATCAATCCACTGTCTTCAGCCAACTGCACAAACTCGCTCGGATAAAGCATTCCGAGGCTCGGATGCCGCCAACGCACCAACGCTTCCATCCCGACGAGATGAAAATCGGGAATCCTTACCTGTGGCTGGTAATGAACCACGAACTCTTCTCGCTCGACTGCGCCGCGCAAGTTGCTTTCAAGCATTAGTTGCTTGAGCGCGCGTGTCGTGCCGCCTGCCGTGTAAAACTGATAGTTGTTGCCACCCTGCTCTTTGGCTCGATCGAGCGCGGCGCTCGCGCTCTTCAACAGGCCCGATGTGTCGCGATCGTCCTGTGGATAGAGACCGATGCCGATGCTCGTCGAGATAAACAACTCCTGATCGTCGTACAGGAAAGCCTGGTCCAGAACTTCCTTGATCGCGCGAGCGGCATTGGCCGCGTCCTGCGCGCGCGAGATCTGCGTCAACAGAATCGCAAACTCATCACTGCCGAAACGCGCAACCGTGTCACTGTCGCGCACACAACTCGTCAACCGCTGCGCCACTGACTGCAGCAGTCGATCGCCCGCGGTATAACCCAACGAGTCGTTGATCGTCTTGAAGCGATCGAGGTTGAGCAACAGCACGGCGTGCATCTGATCGCTGCGCCGCGAGTAAGCAATTGCCTGTTTGAGTCGATCTTTGAACAGCACCTGGTTTGGCAGGTCCGTCAACGCATCGTGATAAGCGAGATGATTGAGTTTCTCCTGCGTCTGCCTGTTCTGTGAAAGATCGACGACAAAGCACGCGATCTCCTCGTCGCACAACGCGGCGCCAAAAAGCACGGGAATCGTAGTGCCGTCGTTACTTACGAGGTCTTTTTCGAACGGAGCGCACGCGCCAAACGCCATCAGTTTCTCAAAAGCTTCTTCGTCTAAACGATGGTGTTCGGGCGATGTCAGATCGCGCAGGTTCGGTGGCAGATCGTCGCGCGTGTAGCCCACGAGGTTTAGAAAACTCTCATCCGCGCTAATGATCGTGCCGGAGAGATCGGTGAATAAGACGCCGATCAAATTGGTGTCTGTGAAGCGTCGCAGTGCTGCGTCCAGACGGCTTTGGTAGCTGTCGAAGGTCATGATTGAGTTTTCCGAGGCAGGTGAGTAGGCAAGAAAGGGTTGGCCGTCAACCCGTGAGTGAGGTTACCAGAGAACGGCCAACCAATTCAACGACTTTGTTGAGCCTACAGTCGTTCCTTGATGTACTTCGTCATGAGTCCAAACAGGTGGCGCTGAGTTCCCGCACCTTCGAAGATTCCGTGTGAACGATTCGGATACGACATCATCGAAAATTGTTTGTTCGACGCGATCAGCGCGTTAATGAGCGCCTCGGTGCCCTGGTAATGCACGTTGTCGTCGCCCGTGCCGTGAATGATCAGCAGGTTTCCCTTCAACTGGTTCGCGAACGTGATCGGCGAACTCTGCTTAAATTCTTCAGGATGGTCCTGCGGCAGCCCGCAATAACGCTCCTGATAGATCGTGTCGTAGTAACGAAGATCCGGCACCGGCGCGACGGAAACGCCCGTCGAATAAACGTCGCCATAGCGAAACATCGCGTTTAGCGTTGACGAGCCGCCACCGCTCCAACCCCAAATCCCGATCCGCGCCGGATCGACAAACGGCCACTTCGCAATCGCACGCGCAGCCGCTGCTTGATCGCCGGAATTAACGATGCCCATCTTGCGATAGATGATCTTTCGCCACGCGCGGCCGCGCGGCGCAGGCGTTCCGCGATTGTCCACGCTCATAACAACGTAGCCTTGTTGGGCCAGCATCGTGTGCCACATCCGATCGCGGCCGCCCCAACGATCGAGCACAGTTTGTCCCCACGGCTCGCCGTAAACATGAAACAGCACCGGATACTTCTTCTGCGGATCGAAATCAGGCGGCTTAATCATCCAGCCGTCGAGTTGCACGCCATCGCCGATATCGACTTTGAAAAACTCGGTCGCGGTTGGTTTCAACTTACCGAGCCGCTCCTGCACCGCTTTGTTGTCGATCAACGTGCGCGCGACTTCATGCTGGGGCAGACGCACGACTTCGGTCACCGGAACTGTATTGAAGGTTGAATAAAAGTGAATCGCGTAGTCACCGCGCGGTGAAATGTCGTAGCCGTGAATGCCGGGTGTCGTCGCCGGCGTTAACCGTTCTTCTTTACCGCTGCCATCAACACGAACGCGATACAGGTAACGTTGCGTCGCATTCTGAGGCGAAGCCAGAAAGTAGACCCAACCGTTTTGCGCATCCACGCGCTCGACACTAATGACGTCGTAGTTTCCCGGCGTGATCAGTTTCACGTCGCGTCCGTCGCGCGAAACAGAATAAATGTGCCGCCAACCGTCGCGTTCACTCGCCCACAGAAATCGCTGGCCTCTTTCAACCCACTCGACGTCGCCGCGCGCGATGCCGGTCTTGTCCCAATCGATGTCGCCCCAGGCGATATCGACCCAGGCTTCGTCTTTCTCAGTCAAAATCGGACGCACCTTGCCGGAGTGCGCGTCGCCGAGCATCACGATGTTTGTGTCCTGGCGGCGATTGAGTTGTTGAATCACGACTTCGTCCGCACCCGCCCACTCCATCCGCGGCAAATAGTTGTTGCGTGGATCGCCGGGAATGTCGAACCAGCGCGTTGGACCACCATCAGCGCTGATGACGCCAACGCGAGCGGCGGAGTTTGTTTCGCCCGCTTTCGGATAAGGAAACGTTGTCACGACGGGATACAGACCGCTCGTATTGTCGATCATCTGCATCTCTTTCACGCCTTCCGAGTTGAGTTGCCAGTAGGCGATCTGCTTGCTGTCGGGACTCCAGCGAAAACCGTCCCGGCAAAACAATTCTTCTTCGTAGACCCAGTCGAACGTGCCATTCACGATGTAGCGCGAGCCATCGGTGGTAAGTTTTGTGATGTTGTTATCGTGAAGGTTTTCTACGTACAGGTTGTTCTCACGAACATAGGCCACCTTTTGACCGTCAGGAGAAATCTTGGCAAACATCAAGCTTGACGGTTTGGCGTCAGGTCCGCCGAGTTTGCGCAAAGCTACAAGAGGCGTACTTTTGACTGGGCCGAAGCTTTCGCCGATGTGACAGATCCAGTAGTCGCCGCGCGTATTGCTCCGCCAAACTCTTTGTGAGTTGGTAAAAATCAGTACTGTCCTTTCGCGTTCGGTGAAAGCGAACTCCTCGACTAGTAACGGCTCACTCGCACCCTGCGGGATCAATTGTTCCGCTGATAGGACGACGGTTCTGTCGCCGGTAGCCGCACTGTAACTTACGATATCTACAAAGTTTCGCTTGGTCGGCGAGGGTTCGAGTGCGTAATAGCCGGTGAAGCCTTCCGACCAACGCACCGGACCGAGCGATCGCGTGCGATAAGTAAAGATCGAATCGACCGTTAGAAGCGATGGATCCGCTTGCTGTGCGACAACAGGAACAACTAATAGAAGTAGAACAAGAATTATTTGAACTTTACGTCTCACGTATCAATCCCCTCTCCCAACTAAAGCCGCAATCGCGGTGATCATTTCAGACTGTTCAATCGGTTTGGCGATGTGCTGATGGTAACCCGCTGCGAGTGCACGTTCGCGATCCTTTCGCGAAGCATAACCCGTCAACGCAATCGCCGGCGTCTGCCCGCCTTTCTCCACGGGCAGTGCACGCAGCTTTTGAATAAGTTCATAGCCGTCTTGATCGGGCATACCGATGTCGCTAACCAAAAGATCCGGCACCTCACTTTCAAACACGCTCAGTGCTTCAGCCGCTGACTTGGTCGCAGTCACGCGTGCGCCGTAACGCTTCAATATCGTGCCGAGCAGTTTGCGCGAGTCGTCGTCGTCCTCGACCAGCAACACGTGCACGCCATCAAGACGCACCGTTCCTCGTTTGCTCCGGCGGCGCTCGACCTCTCGCCGGCGCTCTTCCGCGCGGGCCGGATCGCGCCGCTCCTCGGCGAGTGGCAACTCAACCGTGAATACCGATCCCTGTCCCAAACCGGCGCTTTCTGCTTCGATGCTGCCGCCATGCAACTCGACCAGATGCCGCACAACTGCCAGACCCAATCCGAGGCCGCCCTGCTTTCTCGAAAGCGAGCCTTCCGCCTGCCGGAAACGATCGAAAACGTACGGCAAGAATTCCGCCGAGATTCCTTCACCCGTATCGGCGACCGCCAAGCGAACGGTCCCGCCGACACACCGTAGATCGATCATCACCACGCCGCCGCGTTGAGTGAACTTGATCGCATTCGAAAGCAGGTTCCAGATCACTTGCCGCAAACGATTCGAATCGCCCTTCACCAGGCACTCGCTACTCAACTGTTCGGTTTTGATTTGAATACCCTTCACGTCCGCCGTCGGCCTTAATGCGTCAATAGCCGCTTCGACTATCGGCGCGAGATTCAGCGGATGCAGATCGAGACGAAGGTTGCCCGTGATGATGCGCGAAACGTCAAGCAGGTCGTCGATCAGTCGCGCCTGCGAACGCGCGTTACGTTCGATGGTTTCAATCGCCCGCGCGGCATTCGAGCCTTCAACTTCGGCGTTGCGAATCATCGAGGCCCAGCCGAGAATCGATGTCAAAGGCGTGCGCAATTCGTGCGAGAGCGTCGCCAGAAACTCGTCTTTCAAACGGTCGGCTTCTTCGGCGTGCTGGCGCGCGTCGCGCTCGCGAATGAATAACGCGGCGCGTTCTTCTTCCGCTTTTTCGCGTGCGGTCACGTCGAGTACGAGCGAAAGCACGGAAACGAGTCGGCCGCGGTCGTCGTGCAACACTGAGTTGTACCATTCGCAGAACAGGACTGAGCCCTCGCGTGTGTAATTTCGATTGCGTTGCACGCCTTGAACTTCGACGCCTTCGCGCTGACGATTCGTCACCAACGACACGGCGTCCACGTCGTCAGCAAACACAAACTGCCACTCGTTGACGTGCTTGCCGATCACTTCGTGAGCTTTCCAACCAAACAACCGTTCCGCCGATTGCGACCAGCGCGAAACGCGAAAGTCGCTGTCCCATTCGATTACCGCGAGCGGTGAACTATCGACATGAAACGCTAACTGCCGGTAAGCCGTGTGCGCTGCGTCTTCCGCCTGTCGTCGCGCGCTGATGTCGCTGACGACTGCGATACCACCGGCGATCGTCTCGTCGTCGTCGATCAGGGGCGAGTAGCGGCACGCGAAGACGCCGCTGCCCGCTGGTCCATACGGGTGAGTTTCAGAAATGGATTCATTACCCGCGAGGGCGGCGGACAAACAACTCTCACCGCTGATCTCTTTCAGGAAAGGAAAGATCTCGTCAGCGCGTTGGCCCAGCACCTCTTCGCGACTTCGCTCTGTAATCTGCTGCATTGCCCGATTCCATGCAATGATGCGGCAGTCGCGATCGAACGCAAAGAGGCCATCGACGCTGGCGTCGACTAGGCGCTTCAACAGAGATGGGGATTCGTTCTCCATCTGTTCGTCGGTGGATTTCGTTCGGGATTTGTTATTTTGCCCCGGTAAGCAACATCAAGCCGGTCGCGTCGCGCACGAGAATGTTTGAGCCTAACAACACCGGCATGGACCAGGTTGACGACTCGGCCACTTCGTAACGATGTTCGACCGCAAACGCAGGGGCATTGCGTTTGACCACGATCAAATCCGCGCCGTTTGTGAGAAACACGACGTGCCGGGGAGTTAGCAACAATGAAGCGTGCTCGCCTTCGCGCCCTTCGGTGGACCAGCGCACCGCGCCCGTCCTGGCGTCGAAAGCCACAAACTGCCCTTTCTTCTTCGATGAATGTGCATAGACCAAACCGTCGCCAAAAACGGGCGAACTCATGTACATCGCGATGTCCGGATTTTTCCACGCTTCTGTCGCTTGCCACTTGCCGTTCTTCTCGGCGAGTGTGTATGCGTGCGTGCCTTGTCGCGGGCCGGAAACGATCAGGTGAGCGCCGGTCCAAAGCGGAGTGGAAATGTTTTCGTGCCACTCGTCTGGAAACGGCACAGTCCAGAGTTCTTTTCCGTTCTTTGCGTCTACGCCGACGACCGAGCCTTCAGTTAACGTGACGATCTGTGATTGTCCGTTTGGATCGATCACCGCTGGCGAAGCGTAGCCTGGTCCAAGTCCGATCCATTCCCACTGTGTTGCGCCGGTGGCGGGATTGAGTCCGAGTAGCTTGCCTCCGTGAATATCACTGCCGACTTCGATCACCAGCCGGCCGTTCACCGCGAGTGGTGACGCGGCTGTGCCGCAAAACAGTTTGCTCGTGTCGACGGACTGCGAAAAGTCTTTGGTCCACAATTGCTTTCCGGTCTGTGTGTCCCATGCGTTGAGAATTCCGGTGGCGCCGAGAGTGAACAATCGATTGCCGATCACGAGCGGCGTGGAGTTTGGTCCTTTCGCCATTTCGACGGCGTACTGGTTCTTTTTGAAAGCGGCCTGGTATTTCTGCTCCCAGACGACTTTGCCGTCTGCGAGATTGACCGCCGCGACGATCTCTTCCGGATCGCGCCGGCCGTGAACGAAGACGCGGCCATTAGCGACGACGGGCGACGAGTAGCCTTCACCGATCTCGACGCGCCAGGCGCGTTGCAATTTGTCGGGCCACGCGGCGGGCGCATTCTTCTCCGAGACGAACCCATCTCTTCCCGGCCCGCGCCACTGCGTCCACTCCTGCCCCGCGGCCACAGGCGCCACACCAAGCAGAAAAAGCAAAACCCCGAATGCCAGCTTTAGGTCGGACATGCGGAACCGATGATATCATCCACCGATTACCCAGAACAGGTGTATGCTGTCGCAGTCGGCGGCTAACGAGCAAAATGACCTACGCAGCCACCAAAATCATGTGCGGTTGCCTCGCGTTTGCGGTCCTCGCGATGGGGTGTGGGGCGGCGAGGGTGCCGGTGGCTGTGGCGGAGACCAGCGTTGTTTTGCCGGGGGAGTTGGGGAGTTTTACGAAGGCGGAGTTTGAGGTTCATGTCGCGCAGCTTAAGAAGCGTTTGCCGTCGAAGGATTTTACGATTTTAATGCAGCCGCCTTTTGTGGTGATTGGCGATGAGCCTCCGGAGGTCGTGAAGGAGCGCGCGGAGGAGACGATCAAGTGGGCAGTCGAGAAGTTGAAGCAGGACTTCTTCACTGATGACCCGAAGGAGATTCTCGATATCTGGCTGTTCAAAGACGCCGCCTCTTACGAGAAGCATGCGCGGCGGCTCTTCAACGACACACCAACCACGCCTTACGGGTATTACTCACGCGAAGATAAAGCGCTGATCATGAACATCGGCACCGGTGGCGGCACGCTGGTCCATGAGATCGTTCATCCGTTTATGGAAGCGAACTTTCCTGAGTGTCCGGCGTGGCTGAATGAAGGCTTGGGATCGCTGTACGAACAGTGTGGTGAAGAAGACGGGCATATTCACGGCTTTGTGAACTGGCGTCTGCCGGGTCTGCAGAAAGCTATCAACGCGAAGCAGGTGCCGGCGTTCAAGACGCTGCTGGCGATGGACCGCGACACGTTCTACGGCGACGGCACAGGGGTCAACTACGCGCAGTCGCGCTATCTCTGTTACTACCTGCAAGAGAAAGGCCTGCTCGTAAAGTTCTACAAACAGTTTCGCGCGGATTACAAGAACGATCCGAGCGGCTTCCAAACACTCAAGGCAGTGCTAGGCGAGTCAGACATGGACCAGTTCAAGCTGAGGTGGGAGAAGTACGTGTCAGGCCTGACTGAGGAATTCAGGTTGAACTAATCCTGCTTGCGCTTCGAGGCAATCGGCTTCGCCGCCTCGGAGACACGCGCAGTTCAGTCGTGTTTTGTCTGTGTCATCTGTGGCAAATTTTAGATTACGTCGGCGAAGTTCTTGCGCGTGCGCGCAAACCACCAGTAACCGAAAACAAAGACTACGAGCGCCACAAGCGTGAAGTAGAGAAGCCCGCGCCAATCGGGCGCGACGCCGTCGAGAAAAACGCGACGGTAACTACGCACGAGCGAGGTGAACGGATTGATCCCAATGAACCAGCGGAAGCGTTCGGGAACGATCGACTCGGGATAGATGATCGGCGTGAGATACATCCACGCCATCAACAGCAACGTGATTCCCTGCGCAATGTCGCGCAAAAACACACCAAGCGACGCAATCAACCACGCCGCGCCCAGCGCAAACAAAAGTTGCGGTATCAGCAGCACTGGCAACCAGAGCGCAGTCAGTTGCAAACTCTGACGAATCACAATCGTTGCGATCAGCAAAGCGATCGTCGCGAAGAGTTGGTTGCCGAGCGCCGCGAAAGCCTGCGCCGCCGGAAGCGTTTCGAGTGGAAAGACAACACGCTTGACGAGGTTCGCGTTGGCAACGATCGTGTTTGACGATTGCTGCACCGTCTCCTGAAACATGGACCACGGCAACAGGCCACAAAACAGGTACAGCGCGTAATCCCAATGCGAATCGTTAACGCCAAAGCGCGCGCCAAAGATGCCGGCGAAGATAAACGTGAAGATCGCGATCATCACGACCGGCGTCAACACGGCCCACGCAAGACCCAACGCCGAACCTTTATAACGGCCAAGCAGATCGCGCTTCGCGAACGAAAGGATGAGGTCAGCGCGCGCGGGTAATTCCCACAGCGGCTGCCAAACTTTTCGATGAGCGGTTTGCGCGGTTAACGCCATTATTTAGCCACAAAGAAGCACAAAAAGGCACAAACTTGCTACGGCATGACTCCCCGTCCCCGCCAACTGTTCTTGTTGTGCCAGCCAATCGTCACGTCGCGCGCACCGAGCTCGCGCCACCATTCCTCAAACTCTTCACGCTGAATGTAGAACGCCGTCGGCGCCACGAGGTGATCGAAGACGATCAGATGCTGTTCGCGCCAGGGAAACGGCGCGATCGCGCGCAAATAATCGTTGTAGAAAAGATGCCTCGCGATTGACGAACCGTTCTTGTTCAATGGTCCATACACGAGCTTCGTCGCGAGGTACATACACGCCGCAGGAAGTTTCGACAGGTGCAGCAACACACGCTTGTCCAGCCGCGACGTGATTCGTTCGCGCAACGGATTCACCCAGCGCGTAATCCATTCATTGTTTTCGGCGCCGTAAACCCACGCCGACAAGTAACCCCCGGGCTTCAGCTTCGACGCAAGCGACATAAAACCGCCGCGCGGATCGGGCAAATGATGCAAGACGCCGACTGAGAACGCGTAGTCAAACTTGCGCGCGAGCGGCAGTCGGTAAATATCAGCCTGAACGACGTGGGCATTTGGTAACGAACGCGTCGCCGTGAATGCTGTTTCCACAGCCGCGCTGAGATCGATCCCGATCACATCCTGCGCGCCCCAACGCGCGGCGAGCTGCGTGTGACGTCCCTTTCCGCAACCACCCTCGAGCACCACTTTGTCGCGAAAGAATTCCGGCGTCACCGGCGCGATCCAGCCGAGAAACTGTTCGGCGTAACGCGTGTCCTCCTCGGTGAAGTGTTGCCACTGCCAACCGAAGTTCGCCGCCGTTGCCTGCTTGTCACTCTCGACCTCCTCCAGATGCGCAAACCGCGGAATGCCGCGCGTAATCGGAAACGAAGTCGCGCACGCACCGCAGCGCAGAGCGCCTTCCATTATTTCCTGCTGTTCGACGCGCTCGACAGACATTTCGAGCGACCCGTTACACGAAGGACAGACGAGATACGAGAGTAGTTTTTCCTTCAAGCCCCACTAGAGAATCTTCGTTGGATTAATACTTCGGCGAGCAACTATAGCATTCTGGCGAGTGTTATTTGCATTCGCGCGGGTCGTGAGTGGCGAGCAGACCGAAACGCTCCTGGTACTCCGCGGAATTCAGAAAGCCACACGTCACAGCACGCGCTGTGTCAGCGTCACGCAACGGCTTGTTCTTGATGAAATTGAGCCAGGTGGCAAAGCTGCTGTCGTCCGGGTCGCGGCGCAGATAGCCGAAATAGTGCGACAGGATGAATGCGTGGTAGTACTGCGCGTCGATCACGGAATGCTGTCCGATCACCTTCGCCAGCACGGCAGCGCGCCCAGCGGCCGGATCGTCAGCCAACGCTATCAACTCGGTGCGCATAGCCGCGAGATCCACGCCGCTGTTTTGCATCAGCGACAGCAGCACCGTATCAACAAACTCCGACGACTTCATCACCGGCGCATAACGGCGTTTGAATTCAGGCCGTTGGACAAACGCGAGAATGAACGCCATGCGGCTGCGCTCGACTTCCGTGTTTTGACTCGTCAACGCGGCCCGGTCAGTCTCAAACTCAGCAAACTTCGGACGCCGTCCGAGACCCGCGGTGTAGAGCCCCTGCAGAAAAACTCCCACCGACGGCAGATCATGCTCCAGCAGCACCGCGGACGAAACATCAACTCGCCGCGATCGCAGGCAGTCTGACTTGCCACCGCATTGCGAGAGTTGCGCACTCAGCTTTTCCACGACCGCTTGATCGGCTTCGCGTCCAGTGAGATCGAGATAATGTTGATTGATAAAGAACCGGGGATCGTCGACCGGGTTCGACACGGCCGCGTTCGCCGCCGGGTCAATCGTGATCGCGCCAGGCACGTACGCAGTTTCACCGGAGTTTGACTGTAAACGAATCGTGTAATCGCCGAACGGCACGGCCGCGGCGACCTGAACCTCGACGCTGATCACCGGAAAGGGAGTCGACATTTGTTCGCGAGCGAGGGTTGCGGGATCGACAGTGAAGTACGGTGAGTTGATAGCGATGCTCGTGCCCGGCACCTGATCGACGCCTTCGCCGCCGATAAGAAGCTTCACCCGTTTGCCCGCTTCCAGAGGCAGCGCAACGCTCGAGAGTTCGGCATTGAGTCCGATCAACCTCGGGTTGAGTGTGGGAGCCTGCGCCGGAACCATGTTGTAGTTGAGCGGCGTCACGGCATTCGCTTTGACTACCGCCTGGTTCGACATTTCAAAACTGCGAAACTTCGGCCCACTCGCGTTTTCACCAGCCGCCCACGAAACTATCACGCGGTACTGTCCCGGTTCGAGTCCTTCCAACTCATACGTGCCGTCGAGGGCGGTAACATCGCTCGCCATCACGCGACCGTTCGTGGAGTTCTCAGCCCAGATGTTTACGCCACTCAACGGCGTGAATGCGCCCGGAGTGCGGTTGTCAACCAGACGGCCTTCAATCCGGCCGAAACGTTGTTGGCCTGGACCATACAGCGTGCGAATCTTTTGCCGATCGTCTTCACTCAATGTGCGTTCGGTCAATGCCGGCAAACCAAAAGTGCCGTTGAACGCCTGACGGCTCTGCATTGTGGAGCCGAGCACTGCGGAGTGTTCCAAGCCCAGCAGGTGACCGATCTCGTGAGTAAAAGTCGCCTGGAGATCGTAAGTGCCGGGCGTGCCGTCTGTGGAAAACTGCAGCGCCGTGCCGTCTTCAGCTCGTGGCCGCGGATTGATGCTGACGTCGGCTTCCACGATCGCGCCCGTTTCGGGATTGAAAAAGACGCGCGTACGGCCGGTGGTCGAATCAGAATTGAAAACTTCGTTTTCGGGGGTGACTGCAATCGTTAGCAGATTGACGCCGTCGCCGCCCTCAGCCGGACTGACGGAGTTCGCTGCGGTCCAGGTCACGACAAAGTTAATGTTTGCGAGACTGGACCAGCGCGCCAGTGCGCGTCGCGCGGCGCCGACGACGTCGCTGTCGGGTTTGATGTTCGCGCCGGGACTGAGTAAAGAATTGGAGAAAGCGATGACAATGGTCCGTTTGGGCCAATGAACTCGCTTCGCAGTTTGCGGTGCGGGATCTACTTCAGAGGAGTCGCGCGTCTCCAGACGCTCTCCAGCGCCGAGAGCCAGGAACAAAGCCACACTCGCAATGATGGCGGCGGGATAATGCATCAAGTGCTTCCTGGAGAGGACTAGTAATCAGCAAAGCAAGGGGTTGGGGCTGGGGGGCCGGCCAACCGGCGCATCGTACCATGCTTTGCCCCCCTGCCCGTAAAAATCTGAGAGTCAGAAAACGAGTTTCAGTTGATCGTTATCCGAGGCGCGGTTGCCGCCGGTCGACTGGTGGTCTGGATACCGCGCGAGAATGTCACCTGTACGGGGACGTCGCCAGCGCCGGCCAGAGAAGCCGGCAGCGCAAAGTTGATGAAGTCAAACCCGTGCATCTCTCGGTTCGGTTGCACGGAAACAATCCCGTCGCCCGTAATCACGGTCGTCCCAACAGTCACGGTTATCTCAGCGCGCGAGGCAAAATGCACACCTGTGACGGTCAACTGAATCACTGTCGGATTGCCATTGGTAGTGATGCTGAACGGTTCGGATGTTCCCGTAGTGGCATTGACTGCTAATGCGCGCCCGTTCGCATCTCCGGTGCTACTGAAAATGTCCGGCTGACCAACCACGATCTGCACGAGGCCACGCACCTGCGTGTCCATATTCGCGCCCGCGTCGAGGATATTGACGACGACGTTTGCGAGTCCTGAGGCCGCTCCTGGCGGCACCACGAAGTTGATCTGTTTCTCCGCGTTACCGACGAAATAGAGCCCCGCAGCCCCACCGTTGACCGACACAGAAACACCGTTGAGTTCAATCGGCAGCGCCGGAGCGCGCTGCGTTTCTGAAGCGCAGGGCGACGACACGACTGTACAAGCCGAAGCATTCGACGGCGCAAGTGCGATGCTCGAGCGAACGATGGTCAACGAACCAGGCGCCACACCGATAGGCGCACCGGGTGACGGACTCGGCGTTGGAGTCGGAGACGGAGTCGGACTGGGGACCGGAGTCGCCGTAGCCACGGGCATGTTACTCGCGCCCGTGAAGAACGAAAGAGTCGCACCAGATTGCGCCGTTGCTTGCGGGCTTAAAAGGTAGAACAGCTCGAGTGAATTATCACCATTACCACCACCGAGATCGCCACCGCCGAGGATGAATGCCGAACGCGTGCGCGTCTCGCTCGTGACCGCGAGGAGACCGCCCAAATCTAAATTGGGCACATTGGTCAGGCGAACGAAACTTTGCGAGGTAGACGCCGGTAGCGACGTCAGGAAGATCTGTGCCTCTCTTTGCGGATTCAGACCCTCGCTGTCCTGAGCCTCCGGCGGAAAAGTGCCGTTCGCGCGGAAGTTCAAAGCAGATGCGAAAACAACGCTGCCCGGAGTTAACGAAGAGTTGTAATCCGTGAATGTCGGGAAGTGAGTAATGTCAGTGAAAATTGTCGCACGTGGACCGATTTCAACAAACGTGTCGGTCCCAACGGTGTAAACAAACGTTCCGAGAATTGTGCTGGACGGCGCGACGTTTCCTTTTGGATCCAGAGAGAGTGATTCGAAGGCAATGAAACCTCCGTCGCGACTCAAACGTCGCCCGGGACTCAAAACGTTTGTGTTGTTTGGCCCGTTCTGTGTGCGCGTGACCTGACGGACATTGCTCATCGCTGACCCGCTGAAGTTTGCGATAAAGACTTCCGCATTTCCATCGGCGTTGTTGGCGGCGAGATTAGCGCTGGACGCAAAAGCCACTACCGATCCGTCGGCAGATAACGACGGGTTACTTTGAAAAGTAAACCCAATTCCGGGAGTTGCGTCCTGTGTGTTTGTTCCCTGGCTTAAAGTACCGGCGCCCACATTGTAAAAGAAAAGCTCGGGATTGCCGTCAGTATTACCGACGCCGGGAACGAGATTGCGCGTCGAGATGAAAGCGAGAATGGTTCCGTTATCGTTGATAGCCGGCTCGCGGTTGTCGTCGGCAAAGAACGGTATCTTCGCGGGAGTGGTTGTCGTTGCCGGGGCGCCCGGGGTTGGCAAGCGGCTGGCCGGCGTGTTCGTGATCTGCGTGAAAGCTCCCGTCGCTAGATCCTGAAGCGGAAGATCGGTTCCGAGTGTCAGATTGACATCAACGACCGCCGGCAACCGATAGATCCAGAGCTCGGTGTTAGCGTCCTGCGCGAGCGTGCCTTCGGAGCCGTCGAAATTGCCGGGATTTGGCGCGTTCGAACTGAAGACGATTACGTAGGAACGTTGACCTCCGACCAACTGCGGCGCGAGCGAGATCATCGGCGATCGGTTAACGATTTCAATCTTGATCTGCGTTGGATCCGCGGGCGTTGGCGCCGGGGTTGGTGTTGGTGACGGACTGGGCGACGGACTCGGTGTTGGCGTCGGCGACGGGCTTGGCGTCGGATTCGCAACGTTCTTCGTGTTTGTAATCTGGAAAATGCGGCGCTGCGCGTAATCGACCAGGAAAATCTCGCGGTTTCCGTCAGCGTTGTTTTTGTTTACGGTCGCAATGTTGGCGTTCGAAGTAAAAACGACGAACCGGCCGTTCGCAGTCATGTCCCCGAGAGTAGTCGTGAACGCCGCGGTCGGAACCGAGGTTAATTGAGCGGTGAAAGGATCCGGCGTAGGCGTAACAGCTTGGGCCGCGACGGAGGAAAGAGACCCGGCGGCGAAAATGCACACAATACTGGTGCAAACGAACCAGAAAACTTGCTTCACGAAATCCTCCGCAATAAAGACGTAGATAACAGCAGATTAGATACCCTTCGGGGAGCTGAAGAGCGGCCATTCTAAGCAGAACCCGCGCGGTACCGCAAGCATCTGTGCAATCCGCGGATTATGTGGTCAAATCAGCATCGTGACAAAACGAGCGCTGATTACGGGTATTACGGGCCAGGACGGAAGCTATCTGGCCGAATATCTTCTCGATTTGGGTTACGAAGTGCATGGTTTGGTCCGGCGAGTGGCCCTGGAAACACCGGAAACCCGGTTCAGCCGTATTTCCCACCTGTTGGATCGCGTGACGCTGCATCCGGCGAGCCTTGAAAGTTACGCCAGCATCTTCCATGTACTAAGCAAGTACGATTTTGACGAGTGCTACCACCTCGCAGCCCAGAGTTTCGTGGCGGAAAGCTTTGCCGACGGCTTTTCGACGATGAACATGAACATCAATGGGACGCATCACGTGCTGGCCGCGTTGCGTGAGATGCGGCCGCAGTGTCGATTTTATTTTGCAGGTTCGAGCGAGATGTTTGGCAACGCGACCGAGGTCCCGCAAAAAGAGACGACGCCTTTTCAGCCGCGCAGTCCGTATGGAATCAGCAAACTCGCCGGGTTTCATCTGACCAGAAACTACCGGGACGCTTATGGTCTTTTTTGTCTCAGTGGAATTCTGTTCAACCACGAAAGTCCGCGGCGCGGACTCGAGTTTGTCACGCGAAAAACGACCAGCACGGTCGCGCGGATCAAGCTCGGCCTCGCGTCGGAACTGAGAATCGGAAACCTCGACGCACGCCGCGATTGGGGCCACGCGATCGATTACGTCCACGCCATGCATGCGATGTTACAGCACCGCGAGCCCGACGATTTCGTCATCGCGACCGGCGAGACGCACAGCGTGCGGGAACTGTGTGAGATTGCTTTTGCGGAAGTGGATCTCGATTGGCGTGAGTTTGTGAAGGTTGACGAGCGTTATTACCGGCCCAGTGAAGTGGACCAGTTGATCGGAGATGCGACAAAAGCGCGAGGCGTGTTGGAGTGGGAACCGACGTATACTTTTCACGAACTGATCAAAGAGATGGTTGCTTCCGATCTCCGGGCTTTGGATTTACAGTAACAACCTATGCCGCCAGCCTTACGTGTTGAGAGTGTTTCCAAGCAGTACCGGATCTACGACCGCCCTGTCGACCGGCTAAAAGAATCAGTCACGCGCGGGCGCTGGAAGACACACCACGAATTCTGGGCATTGCACGACATCAGTTTCGAGATCGAAGCGGGCACAACGACCGGAATCATCGGTCCAAATGGTTCCGGCAAGTCCACCCTGCTGCAAATTATTACCGGCACACTCGAACCGACGCACGGCACTATCTGGCACGAGGGACGTATCTCGGCGTTGCTGGAGCTTGGCGCGGGATTCAATCCGGAGTTCACCGGCATTGAAAACATCTTTATGAACGCGTCGCTGCTGGGATTGTCGAAAGCAGAGACCGAACGGCTGTTGCCGGAGATTGCGAGCTTTGCCGAGATCGGCAAGTTCATTCACCAGCCGTTGAAGACTTATTCGAGCGGCATGTACATCCGGCTCGCTTTTGCGACCGCCATCGCGGTCTCGCCGCAGATACTGATCATTGACGAAGCGCTGTCAGTCGGCGATGCAGTCTTTCAGCATCGTTGCACGCGCCGGATCAAGAAGATGCAGGAAGCGGGCACGACGATTTTGTTTGTGTCGCACGATCCCGGTGCGATTCGTGCGCTCTGTTCGCGAGCGATCCTTTTGAATGGCGGACGCGTGGAAGCGGACGGAACGCCGGCAGACGTGCTCAATCGTTATCAAAAAGTGATCATGGCCGCGGAGGCCGCGTACGCCGAGGCGCAGCTTGCGACGGTGCAGGAGAAGGCGCCGCAAGCTTCAGAATTTGATGAGACCGAAGTCACGCCGCAGTTTACTTACCGGCACGGGAACGGCGCCGCGGAGATTCTGCGCGTCGATCTTTTGGACGCTTCACGACGACCGATCGCGATGATTGAAACGGGCCAACTGGTTCATCTGCGCATGCGCGTCGTTTTTCGGGAAGATATCGAAGATCCGGTTTACGGTTTTGTTATTCGCAATCGTCACGGCATCAATCTTTATGGCACCAACACGATTATCCAGGGAATTAGACCCGGTCTTGTGAAGCGTGGCCAACGCGTCGAGACGACGTTCTCGTTCAACTGCTGGCTCGCGCCGGATCTGTATTCGATTTCGATTGCCGTGCACAGCCCAGCTTCCGTCAGCTTTGATTGGATGGACGGCGTGCTGTTCTTCCGCGTCTTCAGTGAGATCGCGATCGAAGGCGTGGCGAACCTGAATGCACGCGCCACAGTCGAATCAATGAACGCCAACTCCGAAGTCACCGTTTCCCGAACGAGATGAACGACGATCTGCTACGACTCGCGGGAATCGAGGACATCGCCGCATTCTATCGCGACCGTTTTTACACCGGCGGCGTGTTGGAAGCGAGCTACTTCGACGCCGTCGATCGCTTCGACATGAAGTTTGCGCGGACGATGTGGGTTTACGATAACGTTCGGCGCGGATCGTCGCTGCTCGATCTCGGATGCGGCGAGGGATTGCTGGCCTTACTCAAACGCAAAGACGTTTATCTCGCCGGGATCGATCTCTCGCCGGAGTTGGTTGAAATGGCCACTCGCAACGGCTATGACCGGGCGTGTGTGGGCCAACTAACTGAGTTGCCGTTTGAAGATGCGTCTTTTGATTACGTGGTGAGTCTCGACGTGTTTGGTCACGTCGACTTCGCCGACAAAGATGCGCTGTTGGCGGAGATTAAGCGCGTCCTGCGTCCTGATGGCGTGACGCTGCACGGCATCGAATCGTTGGATCGCAAGCTTCATCCGGATTACGGCACGGCAAGTCCTGAGAACCTGGCAGACTTCATCGCTGTCGACGGACACATCGGGTTGGAGTCAGATGAGGAGATCGCGCAGCGATTCAGCAAGTTTTTCGCTTCAGTGCAAACCGAGCCGCGTTACGCGCTCTGCCTGACGGCCGCGGAGTTCATCAAGCAATACGATAACTACGGCGCACCTTTCGATCCCGATTTCATCGACTACCTGCGCGGTCTCTCGTTTGACCAGCAGCACGCGTTCGACATGGCGATGGGCTACGTCTTCAATAGAATTTCCGACCTGCACGTGAAACTTCCGTCGAGTGGCCTGTACCTGCTGGTGAAAGCTTCAAACGCCGCGCCCGAACCGTTCTACAACGCACATCGCGATCGCAGCGATCTGTTTTCGACTACAAACGACGTTCCCGCCGAGCTCGACAGAAACTCGCGCGCGGTCTTCGGCAACGGCTGGTATCCGGCGAACCATCTGCCGCCGATCGCGCGTTGGATGACCGATCGCTCGTGGCTGCGTTTCAATGCGAATCCGTTCTCGAAATTGCGCCTGCAACTCACCACGCACATGCCCGATCTCCGCACGTCGCCAATGGAGCTCGAATTCAAACTCAACGATGTGCGGCTCTGCGGCTTCTGTTTATTTGAATATGGTTGGCTGGAAGTTGAAGTTGACGTTCCGGAAACAAACACTACGGAGTTCAAACTCGAGATCGGCGCCAGCCGCACCTGGCAACCGTCGAAAGCAAACCCAAACAGCAGCGACGATCGTCATCTCTCAATCGCCGTCTGCAAACTCGGAATCAGCTAAAATTCACGAAAGCGCGTTCGTGTAGCCCGCCGCGTACAGCGCCGTCATAATTGCCAGCAGGAACACAAAAACAAATCTGATCGTCTGGTCCAAATGTTCCGACTTTGCGGCAATACCCAAAGCGACGAACACCGGAAAGAACCCCATCGTGTAGCGCTCCGTCGACTGCAACACGCCCGACGAAAGTGGAATTACGATGGACAGCAGCGTGTAGAGCGCCAGCGCCCATTCACGTCTGCGAACGAGTATGTAGATACAAACAAAGCAGAGCAGCGCGGAACCAACGTTCAACAAGTGGACGTTCCACGGCGCCGCCACGATACGAGGATCGATCAGCCAGGTGATGACGGACCGCAGAAAGAAGATCGAGGGCTTCCGGTGCCAGGCCTCGGCCGCATGCTTGAACGCCAATGCGTCTCCGCTCAACCACCAGCAATAGAACATGTACGCGAAGAGACCAAAAGGAATCAGCAACAAGCCCAAAATCCTTTTGACGTGCAACGAGCGATACATCTGCCAGCTCAAAACCACCAGCGACGGCAACAGCAACACGCCCGTTAGCCGAGTAGCTGAAGCAAACATCCCGATCACGCCCGCAGTCCACCAACGTTCACGCTTCGCCGCGTAAAAACTTGCCACCGTCAGAACGACGAAAAGCGATTCAGTTAACGGAATCGAGAAAAAGTAACTGGCCGGAAACGCGGCTAAATAAAACAACGTTCGCCGCGCGGAAGCCTCGTCATAGCCGAACGCAAGCGTGAGTTTGTGCAAAAAGACCAGTGCGAGAAAGAAGAAAGCATTGCACAGAGCCGCGCCCCAGAGGACCACGTCATTCGTAAAGTGGCGCAAGATCCAGAGCAGTAGTGGGTGCAATGGGAAGAAAGCGAACTGCTGGCTGTGCGAGTTGGTGACGTCAAACGGTGCGTTTCGGTAACCGGCGTGCGAGATTCCCGCGTAGTGGGCCACGTCGGCATGCGACATAATCTCGCGCAGTTTTCTCGCGATCTGAGGACGGTCAAATGAGATGAAGGCATCGTATGCGTTTATATCGGGATACTTCGAGACAGTGAGTTGTCCGGCACAGATCAGGACGAAGAAAATTAGAATTCTCGTGAGTAGGAAGACAAATAATGCTTCACGTATGCTTCGATCTTGCCTGAAGCGAACGAACCATCTGTTGTCGAGCAGTTTTCGGAACCGTGCTAACAAGATCGGAGTTGTTTTGCTTTCTGTTACAAGTTAATCTTTCCGGTCCACGCCGCTTCGGCAATTAGCAGATGAAAAAATGGATTCTGAATAATAACCGTATCACCCGCGCCTCACAATACTTTGCGGCGGCACTGCTGTGCCTGGTGATGCTTTGTCTCTTCTTGAAGGTCTGGCGCGCCGACTTGCGGGTGCCTTTTTATTACTCGGGCGACAGTATTTTTTATGCCATGTCCACCAAAGGATTGCTCGAGAACGGCTGGTACTGGCAGAACCCGGCTATCGGCGCGCCCGGCATTCAACAAATGTATGAGTTTCCCACGTTCGACAATGGTGTTGTCGTGGTGATGTTGCTTATCTCGGTGTTCACACACAATCCGTTTGTGGTGATGAACCTCTATTACCTGCTGTCGTTTCCGCTGATCACAGTCTCGGCGTTATACGTTCTGCGACGTTTCAATTTGTCTTACGTTCCGGCGTTGTTCGCGAGTCTTTTATACGCCTTTCTGCCGTTTCATTTCATGCGGAACCAGCATCACCTTGTTCTGAATGCCTACTATGTAGTTCCGTTGGGAATACTGGTCCTGCTTTGGCTTACGACTGAAATATTCGGTACGCGGACAAAAAAGTTCATTGCCAGTGTGCTCATTTCGATACTGCTCGGATGCAGCGGTGTCTACTACCCGTTCTTCTTTTGCTTTCTGCTGTTAGTCGCAGGCGCGCTTGGCGCGCTGAAGTTTCGCAGATTGCGGCCGGCGGTGATGGCGGTCGTTTTCACCGCCATAACCACGGCAACCGTCGCGATCAATTTAGCGCCGAGCTTTATTTATCAATATAAGAACGGGCAGGCCGGAGCGATGCAAAGAGTTCCGCGCGAAGCGGAAACGTACGGGTTGAAAATTTCTCAGTTGCTCTTGCCGATTACGGTCCACAGAATCAATCTGCTCGATCGCTTCAAGAGATTTCACAACGCGAATTCGCTCGTTAGCGAAAACGATTCGGCCTCGCTCGGCGTCGTGGGCAGCATCGGATTTCTTGGGTTGCTGGCCCAGTTGGTATACCGGAAAGAACTCGTGTCCGGAACCGGCGGCCTCTTGCACGATCTCAGCGCGCTCAACATATCCTCCGTGTTGCTGGCGACCATCGGTGGCTTCGGATTGTTGTTCTCGCTTTACGTCTCCCCCGCGATCAGATGCTACAACCGGATCAGCGTCTACATCGCGTTCTTCTCCTTTATGGCAGTAGCCATAGGCCTCGAAAGTATCTATCGTCGAACTACCAGAGGCCGAAGCATTTTATATTCACTGGTGGCGGTGGCTTTGATTATCGCTTTTCTGGATCAAACGAGTCCCTGGTACGTCCCGTACTACGAGCCCAATAAGGCGGAGTTTGTTAGCGATGAGACGTTTGTAAATGGCATCGAGGCGTCGATGCCTGCAGGCTCAATGATCTTTCAATTGCCTTACGTTCAGTTTCCGGAGACTCCCGCAATCAACAAGATGGTCGACTACGATCATTTTCGAGGCTACGTCCACGCGAAGAACTTGCGCTGGAGTTACGGCGCGATTAAGAATCGCGCCGTCGATAGGGCGCAGCAGATCGTAGCGGCGTTACCCGCTGAGGAACTGTTACAAGCGCTGGCATTCGGCGGTTTCAGTGGACTTTACGTCGATCGCTTCGGTTACGCGGACAACGGCGCCGCGATGGAAGCGGATTTGACGAAGTTATTGCAAGCCAAGCCGCTGACCAGTCCGAACGGCCGGTTACTCTTTTTCAATCTCTCTGACTATACAAAGGCCCTGCGTGAGAAGTATTCCGATAGCGAATGGGAAACACAGAAGGAACTGAGTTTCCATCCGATAATAATTGACTGGAAAGGCGGTTTCTCAGCACTCGAGAGCGGCCCGAACAAAACCTGGCGGTGGTGCTCGAACGAAGGCGAGTTGCATATCAAGAACACGTCGAACATGCCGCGAATGGTCAAGCTCGAAATGGCCTTCGCCACCGGATACCCGGAACTCGACGATTTCATCATCAGCGGCTCTATTTCGGAGCAGTTAAAGGTGAGTAATGTTTTGGTTCCTTACTCGACGACCATCACGTTGCAACCGGGGGAATCGATTATTCACTTTCGCAGCAGTGCCCGGCGCATCGATGAGCCCCGGGATCCGCGCTTTCTCGTGTTCCGGATTGAAGACTTCAAAATGACCGAATTGCAATAGAAACTTGATTGACAAGGGAAAGAGCGTTTACCTATACTCAAAACGGCTTTTGCGGGTGTAAGCCAAGAGTGACCCCAGCCTCAGGTTCTCTATTTTTCAACGACAATTCCCACCATCTGTTTGTAGGAGTAACGTTCATGCGGAAATGCTTTTTTGCGATTTTGGTTGTGGTTTTCGCTTTTGGTGGGGCGTTGGCGCAAAGTCCACCGACCCTGCGAATCGTGACGGAGACTCCCAATCTGCCGTCAGAACTCTTTTACGGCGACGTCAAAGTTAAACCGCTGCGCCTGAGGCCCGGCACGAACATCCCTATCACCATCGACGACGCTGACTTTTTCGCCGCTCAGCACTACATCGACTTCTTGCGACGCTTTCCGGATGCTCCTGGTTGGGCACACTGGACTGGCGAAATCACCGAGTGCAGCGACGCTTCCAAGCGCCGTCCCGGTGAAAGTGAAGCTCTGTGCGTAGATCGCAAGCGGACAAACACGTCGGCCGCGTTCTTCCTGTCGCCGGAAGCTCAGAACAGCGCTTCGTTCATCGTTCGCGTCTACTGGGGCACGCTAGGAAAGAAGGAGTCAGCGCAATGTCCGGGCGTTCCACAGAATCTGCCGGCATCGTGCAGACCTTTGTACAGCGAGTACATCGCCGACATGGCGGAAGTCAACAAAGGTATCGTCGTGAACGATGCGCTCGATCCCAACGTCATTAACACTAACAAGCGCGCCTTCGTTGAGAAGTTTATTACCCGGAGTGACTTTCAGGCGGCATACGGCAACCTGAACGCTACCCAGTTTGTCGACAAACTCGCGCAGACCACGGGTGTCGCACTTTCAAGTGCCGATCGGACCGCATTGATCAATGAAGCCAGCAACGCCGCAAACAGGGGTAGCGTGGTTTTCAAAATGGTCGATGGCACGCAGGCGACCACCGGCGGAACGCTCATTTTCCAGACGACCTACGGCGAGCAGTTTTATAAGAAAGAGTTCGACCCGGCGTTTGTGTTCATAGAATACCTGGGCTACCTGCGCCGCAACCCGGACCAGGACGGTTTTAATCACTGGCTGGGCAAGTTGAAATTCTTTGGTAACTGGGTCGATGCGGAAATGGTGCGGTCGTTCATCGTCTCGCCGGAGTATCGCAACCGGTTCTAACGTCGCGCTCGCGCGTAGACTTGGCGGGTCAGCGCTGCTGTTTGTTTCCAGGAAAACTGCTGAGCGTGTTTGATACCACGCTCGGATAACGATCGACGCGCTTGCTCGTCAGTCAGCAACTCAACAATAACCTCTGCTAGTTTTGTGGAATCCGTGGCCGGAACAATTCGCGCCACGGATTCTTTTATGCTCGGCACTTGACTCGCAATCACTGGCGCTCCGCACGCCATTGCCTCCAACGGCGGCAGTCCAAATCCCTCGTAGATCGACGGATAAACAAAGGCAGCGCACGACGAGTACAGCGCCCGCAGATCTTCATCCGTCACAAACCCGAGAAAGCGCACTCGATCCCGTATCGACGATTCTCGCGCCTGCGCCAGAACTCCATCCACCTTCCACCCGACCTTTCCGGCAACGACTAACTGCGGCTGCAAACCGGTCACTCGCCATAGCTCTTCGAGCGCCGTGAGCACCGTGGTTATGTTCTTTCGCGGTTCGATCGTTCCGACAAAGAGTAGAAATTCGTCTTCGATGCCGAGGCGTCTGCGCGTCTCGACGGTTTCGGGCAGCGGCATCGGAGTGAAAGTGCTGCGGGGCGCGAGTGGTGTAGCAAACACCTTGGCAGGCGATATCTTCAGGTGGGTGCAAACCTCGCGTCGCACCAACTCTGAAGGCGTGATGATCAGGGTTGCTTTCCGCGCCATCAACGGCAGCAGCAACCGCGCGCGACGGACCGCACGCGCTTCGTGCGTGCTAGAATGCAGTAGCAACGAGAGATCGTGAATAGTGATTACCGTCGGGCACGGCGCCCGCAACGGCACCTCGTAATTCGTGCCGTGAAAGAGATCGAGTGGATGACTGCGCAGGTAAAACGGCAGTCCGATAGTCCACCAGCGCCGCTGCAAAAGATTCGGCCGCGAACAGATCAGCTTGAGATTAGCTTGCGTGTTATCACCCGAAACAGTCCCCGCGCCCACGCGCGCGTCATAGGGCAACGGTGAGATCAACTCAAACTCATCTGCTGGCGTTTCCGCCGCCAACGCCCGGGCCAGTTCGAACGTGTACGTTCCGACGCCCGTTCGCGGCTGGGCCAGCGGCATTCCGTCGAGACCTATGCGCATGAATCAACCTCGGCTCGAGATCGAGGATCTGGCGGCTGTAATTCGCGAGTCAATGGCGGCGCAGCAGAACGACCATGTGCCAAAACGGGCCATGCAAAAAGTCTCATCCGACGGCGCTCCTCCAAAACTTAAACTGCAACCCGACTTCGAACCGCGTTCGGATAATCGATATCAGCTCAACGATCTGTTGCGATATCACGATCGCGTATTTGTGCAAGCTGCATATCGCGCGGTGTTGAAGCGTTCTCCTGACGAAACGGAATCGCTGCGCGATCTCAAACGCCTGCGTTCGGGCCATGTCAACAAGATCGACCTGCTCGCGGACCTGCGCTTTTCTCCGGAAGGAAGAGCCAAAGGAGTTCAGCTTGACGGTCTGATCTTCCCTGCACTGATCAGGCGCCTGGGCCAATTGCCGCTCATCGGTTATCTGATCCGTCTGGTTATTGCTCTGTTGCGGTTGCCAAACTCGGTCCGCGAGCAGCGAGAATTTGGCAGTTACGTTTTATCGCAGCAGGAACAGATTGCGGATTTTATCAATGTCACCGCGGATCGTTTAACGAAACAACTCGATACTATCGCACAACGGCAAGCAGACAATCAGGCCTGGCAAGAATATTTCGAGGGCGTCGCCGGTACGTATTTCGATGATTTGAAACAGCAGATCGCGACCTTGCGTTTTCGCCTCGGAGACTTGACCGATCCGCAACTCGAAAAGCTATACGTTGCCCTCGAAGATCGTTTTCGGGGCGCGCGCGCAGAGATCAAGGAACGCTTCGGTGAATATCTGCCTTTCGTTCGGGAGAGTGCGCCGGTAATCGATCTTGGCTGCGGGCGTGGCGAGTGGGTGGAACTGCTCACGGAAAATGGAATCGAGGCGCGCGGTGTCGAGAGCAACACTCTTCAGGTCCGGCAATGCACGGACCGCGGTCTCGACGTCGTCGAGCAGGATCTCTTTGTCTACTTAAAAAGTCTGCCCAACGAGAGCGCCGGCGCGATTACGGGCTTCCACATCATCGAGCACATCTCGTTCAATGCCCTCGTAATGTTGTTGAACGAAGCACTGCGCGTACTGCGTCCGGGCGGTGTGGCGATATTCGAAACACCAAATCCCGAAAACGTCATCGTCGGCAGTAACTACTTCTATCTCGACCCCACTCATCGTCATCCTTTGCCAACCGAGCTGATGGAGTTTCTTTTGAAGAATCGCGGGTTTCAAAACGTCGAACTGCTCATGCTGCATCCATGGGAGAGCGGACGTGTTCCCGGCGAAGGCCTCCTGACAGAACGCTTCAATGGTTACTTTTACGGACCGATGGACTACGCCATCGTGGGCCGGAAGGTTGGTCCATGAGAATCCTCATCGCCACCGTTCAAGTTCCTTTCATTCGTGGCGGCGCAGAGGTTCACGCCGAAGGCTTGCGCGACGCACTCGTCAAGGCTGGACACGAGGCGGAGATCCTCGCGATTCCGTTCAAGTGGTACCCACCGGAAAAGATTCTCGATCACATCTTGGCCTGCCGGTTACTGGACGTTTCCGAAGTAGCGGGTACGCGTGTTGACCGGCTCATCGGTTTGCGTTTCCCTGCGTACTTGATTCCGCACCCGAACAAGGTGCTCTGGATCTTGCACCAGCATCGCACTGCCTACGACCTTTGGGACCACGCGCTCAGCGACCTTGTTTACTATCCGAATGGTTCGCAAGTGCGCGACGCGATCGAACAAGCGGATCGCACGCTGATTCCGGAAGCACGCGCGGTTTTCGCCAACTCACAAAACGTCGCGAAACGTCTCAAGCACTTCTGCGACATCGATTCCACGCCGCTTTATCATCCACCGCCGAACGCAGAAAAGTTTTATTCAGCAAGTGCGGACGACTATCTGTTTTTTCCAAGCCGTCTTTGCATCCCCAAACGCCAGGAACTCGCGCTGAAGGCGCTGGCCGCGACGCGCAACCCGGTGCGCCTCGTTTTTGCCGGGATTTCGGACCATCCTGATTACACCGGCAAGCTGCAGTCGCTGGCGCGAAAGTTGAAGGTGCATAAACGGGTGGAATGGCTGGGCGGCATCAGCGATGACGAGAAACACGCGCGGTATGCGAGTGCGCTCGCAATCGTTTATCCGCCGGTCGATGAAGACTATGGTTATGTGACTCTCGAGGCGATGCTGTCGAGCAAACCAGCGATCACGTGTCGCGACTCCGGTGGTCCGTTGGAATTTGTCGTCGACAAAGAGACTGGCTTGATCGCGGAATCCACGCCTGAAGCCGTCGCCGCCGCTTTTGATTTCGTTTGGGAGAACCGCGACAAGGCCGCGGAGTGGGGACGTGCGGGACGCGCTCGTTACGAAAGTCTCAATCTTTCCTGGACCAACGTAGTTCAAAAACTACTCGCATGAAGATCAACTGGTTCTGTCCGTTACCGCCGGCGAAGACGAGCATCGCTGACGATTATCTCGTCGGCATACTGCCGGCGCTCAGCAAACATGCGGAACTTACGTTTTGGACCGATCAGAGTAACTGGGACCCAAACCTGGAGAACGTTGCCCGCGTTCGCAAGTACGATCCGCGGCGGATAAGTTGGCCCGAACTGCATCACGCAGATGTAACCTTTTACAACATCGGCAACAACCATCTCTTCCACGCATCGATCTGGCAAGTGAGCCGGCAACATCCCGGCATTGTGGTTCTGCACGATTTACGCGTGCATAATTTTTTCGAAAGTTTATATCGTGGACACTGGCGCGACACGGCCGGGTATCTCGCGCAGATGAAGCGTTACTACGGAGTCGAGGGGCTGCGTGCGGCAGATGAATTTGTAAACGGCGCGGTAAGCATCGACTACCTGACCGAGCATTACCCGCTTACGCCACTCGCGCTCGAAAACTGCCTGGCAGTTGTGGTACATACGCAGGAAGCGCTCGCTCAAGTAGAAGCGATGCGACAGTGGCCGGTAGCACTCGCTTCGCTACCGCGCACGTTGCCACTCACTCAAGGTGCAGGGATCACCGCGCCGCGTTCCGCAACTCCGCCGTATCGCTTGATCATGTTTGGTTACATGGGCCGAAACCGCCGGCTCGACGCAGTGTTGGAGGCGCTCGCAGCTTTACCGGAACGCGAATCATTTCAACTCGACATCTTCGGCGAGATCCCGGATGCGCGCAGCCTTCGCAGCCGGATTGGAAAACTCGGTCTCGGACGACTGGTCCAACTACACGGCTACACTCCGGAAAAAGAATTGAACGAGGTATTGCGAACGTCGCACCTCGCGGTCAACCTGCGTTACCCGACGATGGGCGAGGCGTCTGGCAGTCAGTTACGCATTTGGTATCACGCGTTGCCCAGCCTCGTGACGGACGTGGGCTGGTACTCTTCTTTGCCCAAAGACACTGTGGCGCATGTGCGTCCGGAACATGAAATTGCCGACATTCAGTCGCACCTGCGTGCCTTCCTGAATAACCCGGCGCGGTTTGCGGAGATGGGCCAACGCGGGTTGCGCACCCTCAGCGAACAACACGATCCCGAGAAGTATGTCCACACGATTCTCGACTTCGCGGCCCATGTGCGCCAGTTCAGAGTGAGGAAATCGGCGTACGATTTGGCGCGCCGAGCGGGCGAGGCTCTTGGAGCGTGGAACAATGAAAACGGCGACACGCCAAGACGTGTCGCCGAACGGATCCTTCAGGTATATGGTTCTTAAGGCGCCCCGAAGCGGGCGCGATACTCGGGCGCGTTGATGAACGCTTTGACCATCTCCGCGTTGACCCAGTCGCCGAACGTGTTCAGCTTCCCGAGCCAGAAGTTGTAGCCACCGGGATCCGGGTCGCGTTGCAGGTAGCCGAAGTACTCCATCTGCACAAACGCCGCATTGAACAGGTTGTCGTAAAAGGCCTTGCCGTAACTCGTGTTGAAGGTCAGCAGACCGCCCGCGTTCGTCGTCGTTCCATCGACCACTTTGAACAGCACGCTCGCGCGCGTTTCCGTGCTGTTCGTCAGCCCAGTGATTAAAGCTGAGCGGTCCGCCGCCGAAGGCGTCACACCCGTTGTCTGGAACAATCGATCGACATACTGCGTGTTGCTCAAACCATCGTAGATCGCGCGGAAATCGGATCGTGTCACAAACTGGTTTACGAACGCCTGTTTGTTCGTATTTATCCGGTTATGATCCAGCGCGTTGTTGACTACAATGCCCTGTCCCACCGTCGCTGCGTCCCGCGTGAACTCGTCAGCCGGACCATTGCCGCCGCCAAAGAACGGCATCCGACCCAGCGACCCGCGATACACACGCAACACAAAGTAAGCGATGTTCTGCGACTCGGGTGAGACGAAGAACGCCGCGCTCGTGTTCTCCCGTTTGCGCTGGACACACTGTGCTTCACTCTCGCCGGGACGGCGATTGGCGACGTTACTGCACGTCGTGATCTCATTCGTCCAGTGGTCCCAACCTGGGCCATCCGGATCGCGCCGCAGAAAGTCTTTGTACTGCCAGAACACAAACGTCCGCGCCTCGTCGATCGGGTTCGGCGGCGGCGCCGTCGAACTCACCGTGAAGTTCAACGTCTCCACGTTCGTGCCCGAGTTCTTGAAAGTGAACGAATAGCTCCCGGCCGCGAGCGCTCCGAGATCCCAGATCTGCGCGGTGCTGGTGATCACTTGCGCCGACACGCCGTTAAACTTTTCGATTGTCGCACCCGACGAGAACGCGTTGCCCGAGCGCGTTGCCGTGCCCCAGTTAGCTACACGATAACCCGCGTCCGGGAAAACGAGCTTCGCGTAAGCGAATGTGCGACCGTTGACCTTCCAACTCTTCAACTCCACCTGACTCGCGGAAAGCACCGTTGGCAACCACGATCCCGCACAACCGCTCAGATCCCAATTGAGCGTGACTGGTCCAACGTCTCCTGCGACACCGTTGGGGAAGCCGTCGACAGCGATTCGATAGGTCACGCCCGCGGTGGCGGCGAAATTGAGCACACTGGTAGTCTCTACCCCTGGATTGACGTCGTCGTTCTTGCCCACCAAACTCAGCGCATTCACTGCGTTTCCGGTGTAAACGGCAAGCACCGTGTCGAATCCACTGCCGGCAGTATCGATAGTGACGTTGCCGCTAGCTGGAGCCTGCCATCGATACCAGATCGAACGATTTCCAGCGACAGTATTGGGCGGCGAATGATTCGGTTCTCCACTCTCGCTAGTCGCTCCGGCGTTCGTGCCGTTCACGCTTCCCGAACAACCATTTATTACCTGCGCCGCAGCGAAGTTGTCGTTTGGCGGCGGTGACGGAATTGGCGTTGGCGACGGAGTGGGGTTTGCAGAGTTCCACCCGATATCTCGTAACAACGTAATCGTCAGGTCGCTTGGAGGACCAACGGTGTGATTAAGAGTCGGGGTTATGTTTGGCTCCATCAATAGATTTGGAAACGCACTCGTATCAAAGTGCGAAACCGAAGAGCCTGGATCGAGTGTGTTCGGCGCATACATACGTACTCGATTGGACGAGTCTGCGCCGGAATTGAGCACGCCTGGTGCGGAGGCAGTCACCCCAGGACCGGCCCACACAAGGTTTCCCGAGTTGATCGCCGAGGCGACCCGCTCGGAGGGCGTCATATTGATCCAGAGTTTCCCGGTGCTGTTGTCGCGCAGAAACCTGTCCCAAACACTGGGAAAACCCGGGGCAGTTCCCGCAAAGTTTCCGGTCTCCGCGTCTGTGAAATTGGCGAATCCCAAGCCGTGGGCGAACTCGTGTAGCAGAACTGAAACCAGATCAATGCCGTTAGTACCATGATTGCCGTCCAACCCGAGATACCACACACGACTCTGAAGACAGCCGCTTGTACCAATCCTGGGGTTGAACCTTGCGCCGATTTCCGGCGAACTGCTCGTATCGGTGCCTGACAGCGCGTTGGCGAGACCAACGGGATACCAGGTGCTGGAGAACGGAGCGTTCGCAAAATTCTGCCGCAGGCTCAACGTTGATGCGGATCCGAGTGTGCCGGTAGTTGGCGTGCAGGGCAGAGAACTGTCCCAACTCGCTCTGACAGTAATGGTTGGGCCACTATTCAGCGATGCCCCCCAGATACTGGCGGCGAATTGAAAAGCCTTCAGTCGTTGCTGGCCGAGAGTGGTTCCGCCGTTACCGCCCACTGGCGCGGCCGGTGTAGGGTCGTTGAATCCAACCCCCGCGGCATCATTGTTCGCAATCACAATGGTCGCTTGGCCGAACGCCGAAGACGACGCGCCGAGGCTGATGGCCAGCACGACCAGAAAAATCGAGAACTTTACGCGCAAATGCTTATTCATTGACCCGGTGAATTAAGAGGTCTAGGGGCCTGAGGGCCGGATTCAAGCAACTTTTGATCGATGCCAAAGAAGTTTGCTGCCGCACGAGGGTTGTCGACGCAGGATTCAGTAACGGTACCGTCCTCGTTCTCACGAGCGACGATTACGTTCTGAAAGCGACCCTGAAGATCCATCGTCACTGACCCGTCAGCCTCCTGTACCTCTACAAGTCCTTCGGTCGACTTGTTGAGCATGCCTTTCAGGCCTTGCGCCAGCTCCTGAGCTTCCTGCGGTGTCAGCGGCTTGATCTTCCCGGTCTGACTATCGACGAAAACGTCCTGGCCACCGATCTTCACCTTCGTATATTTCTTGCCGGTTGTGTTGGCCATTGCAGTCGTTACCTTTTGTGGTTCATCGGTCTGTTTGCCACTGGCCGACTGTCTCGAGATAACTGTGATTGCCGCAACGGAAACGAGGGCTATGGCAGCGATGATGATCACCGACCAGCGTGGCAACCTCTTGGCGGACGCAGCCGGCTTGGTTTTCTTCGTTTTCATTTCAAACCTTCTCTACCTGATGGGCATTCTGGTGAGGAGCACTTAAGAGGCCGAGGTAACTAAATCAGTTGCCTCCAGTCGGAGGAATGATTATAGAAACTGGCGAGCGATTGAGCAATTAGATTAAGGCGCACCGAAGCGGGCGCGGTATTCGGGCGCGTTGATGAACGCTTTGACCATCTCCGCGTTGACCCAGTCGCCGAACGTGTTCAGCTTCCCGAGCCAGAAGTTGTAACCACCGGGATCCGGGTCGCGTTGCAGGTAGCCGAAGTACTCCATCTGCACAAACGCCGCATTGAACAGGTTGTCGTAAAAGGCCTTGCCGTAACTCGTGTTGAAGGTCAGTAGACCACCCGCGTTCGTCGTCGTTCCATCGACCACTTTGAACAGCACGCTCGCGCGCGTCTCGCTGCCTCCGTTCAGACCGTTTATCAGCGCCTGCCGCTCCGTGGCCGAAGGCGTCACACCAGTCGTTTGCAACAGCCGATCGACATACTGCGTGTTGCTCAAACCATCGAAGATCGCGCGGAAATCGGATCGTGTCACAAACTGGTTCACAAACGCCTGTTTGTTCGTATTTATCCGGTTATGATCCAGCGCGTTGTTGACTACAATGCCCTGTCCCACCGTCGCCGCATCCCGCGTGAACTCGTCAGCCGGACTATTGCCGCCGCCAAAGAACGGCATCCGGCCCAACGACCCGCGATACACACGCAACACAAAGTAAGCGATGTTCTGCGACTCGGGTGAGACGAAGAACGCCGCGCTCGTGTTCTCCCGTTTGCGCTGGACACACTGTGCTTCACTCTCGCCGGGACGGCGATTGGCGACGTTACTGCACGTCGTGATCTCATTCGTCCAGTGGTCCCAACCTGGGCCATCCGGATCGCGCCGCAGGAAGTCTTTGTACTGCCAGAACACGAATGTCCGCGCCTCGTCGATCGGGTTCGCCGGCGGCGCCGTCGAACTCACCGTGAAGTTCAACGTCTCCACATTCGTGCCCGAGTTCTTGAAAGTGAACGAATAGTTGCCCGCCGCAAGCGCGCCGAGATCCCAGATCTGCGCGGTGCTGGTGATCACTTGCGCCGACACGCCGTTAAACTTTTCGATCGTTGCATCCGACGAGAACGCGTTGCCCGAGCGCGTTGCCGTGCCCCAGTTAGCCACACGATAACCCCCGTCTGGGAAAACGAGCTTCGCGTAAGCAAATGTGCGACCGTCGACCGTCCAACTCTTCAGCTCCACCTGTGACGCGCCGAGAACTGTCGATTGCCACTCGGGCGTAGTGCCGGTCAGCGACACCGAGTAAGTACCTGATTGACCCGGATTAAATGAACTAACCTCAATTGTGTAAGTGCCGGAAACTCCTGCCGTCAGCATTGCGTTTCCGCCAGGTATCCGGGAGTTCTGTCCACCACCGCTGTTATCGTCGTTGAGCAAAACAGCGCCGTTTGGTCCAACCAGCGTTAAGAAGGCGTTGAAGGCCGACGACTGAAGCGCGATCGCAAACTGTTGTCCCTCCGATGCCGTGAAAGTGTAACGGTCCGCGCGCAAGCCGCTCGTGTTACGGATCGGTGACTCGCAATCACCGCTAGTGAGTTGTCCGTTGATAGTCTGCCCGACCGAAATAGGCGTGACTGAACAGTCTGGTCCAGTACCTGACTGCGTGATTGGAATTCGTATTCCACCCGCCACTGAATTACCGCCACTCGAGCCTACTAAGAGGAAAGTCCTGCGCCCTATTGAAGTGGTATTTGGGTCGACGATAAAACCAATGGTGCGCGATCCTGAACCAGCGCCTTCGAATAATAAAATCCAGTTCGCGTTGCCAATGGTGCTTGGATCGCTGTGGATGTTATAGCTGGCGCAGGGACCCGACACATTTATGGTGAGCATGGCCGTACCACCGGCAGCAGGAAAATTTTGGGTGCTTACACTCGCGTTCAGGCTACAACCAGTCACATCCAGCGTGAGTTGATAATTACCCGTTTGTCCCGGCGCACGCGAGGTGGCTTCAATTATGTATTTCCCGGTTTGCGGTAGTGTAAACACGCCCTGGTTAGAAACTTCCGGTATGACAGCGTTTGTGCCTCCGCCGCCAAAGTCGGCTTGATCGACGATGTAGCCGTCAGGAGCGATGAGGTAGAGATAGGGATCCAGATTCCCCGTAGATTGATTCATCCGGATCGTAATCTGCTGGCCCATCGTGCCGTTGAACGTGTAAAGATCGGCGAAATTTGGATTGCCTCTAGAGGGTGAGCGGCAGTCAGAGGTCGTCAGTGATGCGTTGATCGGCACCTGCGAAGTAATTGGCGTCTCGACACAATTGTTTGCTGGCGGCTGACTAGCGGCGTTCTGCAAGCAACTGTTGTTGGCGGTCGCATGGCCCACGATCTGCGATCTAGAGAACGTACAGAAACTCGAACCGGTTTGGGTTCCCAACCCTGACTCCATGATCGTGTTGTCGCACGAGATCAAGAACTCGGCCGGCACGTCTCGCCCGATCTGGTTAGTATGAACAGCGGCGAAGTTATGGCCAATCTCGTGGGCGGTGAGGAGGAACGTGCGTGAGTCAGACAAACCGGTTAGAGGAAAGCGTTGCGACAAACCATAAGCACTGGCGGGGCTTCTGCAAACAACGGCAAGCGAAGCAATGCCGATCGTGGATGCGTCTAAATCAATACCGGTCCAAAGGTGAGCGAGGCTGCGCAAGTTACCAAAGCCACCGTCCTGCCTGCCGTTCCAATGATTCCTGAATTCGCCGAGCCGGTTGCCGGCGTCTGTCTGGGTATATGGATCGCTATTCTCATCGGTCCAAAAGTTCTGAAAAACGATTTGTAACACAATCCCAACTTCAACCTGATAGATTCCATCGACCACGTTCATGATCTGCAGGATTCGATCGCGTGCTGCCGCGCTGCCGCCCAAGCCGTTGACGTACTCAGCGTCGGCGTCGGTCGCGATTCTAGCGACGGCCAGGGGCGAGATTGGAGTGACGGAGCTTAGCGCCCCCGTAATCTCGTCTTCGGCGGGCGCTGACTGCAACTCTTCTTGTGCCGCAACTTCATCGGCGAGTGTTACGCCGCATTCGGCACTGGTCTCGGTAACATCTGCTGCCGAATAAAAAACAAACTCATCCGCTTGCGCAGTTTTCGAGAGCGTGCGCGCCGCTTGAATGAAGTATTTGTCGGTTCCCGTGATGATGGCTCCTTCGGGACCATTCACGCCGAGTGACATTCTCGCCTGGGCCCCGGGATGGTCTTCCACCGAAGCTCTGAAAGTATTAACGGGAGCTTTGGGCAGCTTGTGGCCTGTACCGTCAGCGCCGATCTCCTGGGCCACGTAATCTGAAGAGCGAAGATCGTTTGGGCTAAACTTTAGGTCGAAGTTCCCGTGCGAGGTCTCGAGAATCATTCTTCCGCGGTTCTTCATCTGCCTCGCTGCGGCGTCGCGATCGAATTTCACTACGTCGTACCGGCGGAAGTGCTTCGTGAGCTCCGGATCTTGTGAGCGGCCCTGAACGGTGGCACTTCGGAGTGGCACGTCCGCATCCTGTGCCAGGGCCAGCGGGCGAATATTTTGGGCGCTGATTGGTCGAACAAACGCAGCCGTTGACGAGAGCAGCAAGGCGGCACTAACAAGACAGGCTATTAGCTTGATTTGTCTCTTCAAGAAAATATTTAACGTTAAGAACTGGAGAAAAACTTGGGGGTTCGGCCGCGGACGCCGAGAATCTCAGAGGCGGGCCGAACGTAGCCGGTTGCCTACCTGTCCGCATATTAATCTGGCCAGCGCCGAAACGCACGTCCCGATCAGGGCGCGCCAAACCGGGCGCGGTATTCGGGCGCATTGATGAACGCTTTGACCATCTCCGCGTTGACCCAGTCGCCGAATGTGTTCAGTTTCCCAAGCCAGAAGTCGTAGCCGCCGGGATCCGGGTCGCGTTGCAAATAGCCGAAGTACTCCATCTGCACAAACCCTGCATTGAACAGGTTGTCGTAAAAGGCCTTGCCGTAAGCCGTGTTGAAGGTTAGTAGGCCACCCGCGTTCGTGGTGGTTCCGTCGACGACTTTGAACAACACGCTCGCTCGCGTTTCTGTAGCACCGTTCAGACCATTAATCAGCGTCTGCCGATCCGTCGCACTTGGCGTAACGCCAGTCGTCTGAAACAACTTATCGACGTACTGCGTGTTGCTCAAACCATCGTAGATCGCACGGAAGTCAGCGCGCGTCACAAACTGGTTCACAAACGCCTGCTTGTTGGTATTGATCACGTTATGTTCCAGCGCGTTGTTAACCACAATGCCGGCTCCCACCGTGGCCGCATCTCGGGTGAACTCGTCTTTAGGACCACTGCCGCCGCCGAAGAAAGGCATGCGGCCCAATGACCCGCGATACACACGCAACACGAAGTAAGCGATGTTCTGCGACTCCGGCGAAACGAAAAACGCAGCGCTCGTGTTTTCTCGCTTGCGCGCGACACACTGCGCTTGACTTTCACCAGGACGACGAAACGCTATGTCACTGCACTGCGTGATCTCGAACGTCCAGTGATCCCAACCTGGCCCATCAGGCTCGCGCCGCAGGAAGTCTTTGTACTGCCAGCGCACAAACGTCCGCGCGTCGTCGATCGGATTCGGCGCCGGCGGCGTCGCACTCACCGTGAAGTTCAACGTCTTCACGGTCGTTCCGGAAGTTTTGAAAACAAAGCCGTAGTTTCCGGGATCGAGCGCTCCCAAATCCCAGATCTGTGCCGTGCTACTGGTCGCTTGCGGCGATGTCCCGTTGAAGTGTTCCACGGTCGCATCGGTGGTGAAGGTGTTCCCTGCGCGCGTGGCGTCGCCCCAATTGGTGACTCGGAAACCACCGTCAGGAAACGTCAACTTCGCGTGAATAAACGTGCGGCCCTGATTCTTCCAACTCTTCAGTTCGACTTGCGGATCGGTGAGCGTTGTCTGGCTCCACTGCGTGCGCGGTGCGAAAGTCGCTTCACCGGCATTATTCAAAGTGATCCTGTTGTCCCCCGCAGTGTGCGACGCGATGAAGTAGCCTTCCTGATCTCCGCCACCGATGCCGACCGTCGGAAATAGCTGCGAGTTGCCGCTGCCGTAGCGTGTTTTGATCGTCCCGTCCGTGCGTAGCTCGATCTCAAAATTGACCGGACCACCACCCGCACAACTAAAAGTGGCGAAACTGAAATTGCACGGTTCTGCCTGCCAGCGAAAGATCATTCGCGAGGGATTCGAAAGTTGGGTTACATAAACGCCCGCATCCGCTCGCGAAGACGAATCGATAGTGAGATCCTCCCAAAAACCTGCGATTATCCGATAGCCGCCAAGCTCCTGTGGCGCACCCGGCGGATCGTCGGCAACTTCGAGATCGCCGTCCTCGAGTCCTTGCCGTTCAGGAGGCGCCGAGACGAATAGATTGCCGTTTGTAGAGATCGTGACTTCAGTGAAGTTTGCGCCAAAGAATGGGACCGAGAAACCATTTGGCAAAAGGAAATCGACGTAGCGATCGTCACCTTCAAAATCCAGACGTCTTCCGCCTGTCGTGAGCGGCACGAATGGACCAACGCTCGTAACGTACGGATCGCTTTCCAACGAAGGAATCGTTACCGTTAGATTAACCGGCGTGCCTTCGTTGCCTTTGTTATCGAACTCACGCAAGCGAATTGTTCCCGCAGTGTGCCGGTAAGGAATCGTGACCTGCGTGTTCTGCGCACTACCCGCAGTCGCGGGCAGTATGCCGCGCAACGGAATGACGGCGCCTGAACCGCTGTCAATAAAACTCAACTCGTAAAGCGAAGCAGTGCCCGTCGCCCCATCGTCACCACTCGCGGTCCAACCGATATTGAAAGTGCGCCCGTTGCGAAAATTGACGTGGAAATTTGTGACTGCTCCCGGCGGTGTACTGTCATTCTGTTGCAGTGATTGAAAACTGTTCCCGATATTCAAACGCCGTCCGGTAAGTGTCTTGTCGACCAGCGCGGACTGCACGTCTCCGTTAAGCAGCAAAAGGCTTTTGACCTGTTGCACCGTCAGGTTCGGGTTCTGTGCCCAAAGCAGGGCGGCTGCGCCCGAAACGAAAGGTGCGGCCATCGACGTTCCATCAAAAAAACTATAGGTGTCCGTGTTTGGACCAAAATTTAGCGGGAACGCCGGGTCGCAGGGAAACTCCGGAAATGGTCCCGGATTGCCACACGGCGGTGTTGTACTCAGAATCTGAAAACCGGGCGCACCGAGATCGACACTGCCCTTTCCGAAATGCGAAAACGAAGCGAGCGTATCGGACTGATTGGTCGCCGCGACAGAAATGATGTTTGGCGCGTTGAAACTTGAAGGATAATGCGGGACGAGATCGTTATTTGCTTCACGCGAGCCGTTATCAACGTTTCCAGCCGCAGCCACGAACAGAATCCCCGCATTGTTCAAGGCATTGATGGCATCGAGAAACGATTGCGTGGGCCTGTCGCCGCCAAAACTGGCATTGATCACGCGAACGTTCGCGCCCTTCGCGGGGCCCTGCGTGTCCCAAAGTTCGCGCATTCGTCTCGCATAAGTGCAGGCACGGATCGCGTTTGCAGTGTCGCCAAGTCCGAAATTATTTAAAAACTTCAGCGACATCAAACGCACGTTCCAATTTACACCGCTGATTCCCACGCCGTTGTTACCGGTCGCACCGATGATTCCCGCGACGTGTGTGGCGTGGCTCTCCTCATCGACTCCGCTGAATAAGTTGCCGGTGTTGCTATTGAAGTCGTAACCATGCACGTCGCCCGAGATTTGCAGTTCGCCCTGTAGAGACCCCGGAGATGGGTTAGTCCAGATGTTTGCCGCCAGATCCTGATGCGCGGTATCGATGCCCTGATCGACTACGGCGACGACGACGTTTGAGCTTCCCGTGGTGAAGTTGTCCCAAACGCTCTGCACGCCGACCTTTCCGAGTCCATACTGCCGTGTTGTTGTATTGAAGAAAGGATCGTTCGGGACCGCATCCGCACGCAGAATGTAATTCGGTTCCGCGTAAAGAACGTCAGGCTGGCGCCGCAACGCAGCAACGGCCGCGAGCGTCTGCTCCGGCGCAACGCGCACCAGGCGCAATCCCGGAACGAGCTCCGCGCCGTCGAAAGGTTCCACCTGGGCCGCGACTAACTCACCACTCGGAGCAGCTACAACCGCGCGGCCAACTCTCGCCTGGGCCAGCGACTCGCTACGATAACGAACCAGGACTTCGCCCGGCTTGTATTCGGGCCGCAGGCGTTTTTTGGTTGCGGATCGTCGCGCTGGACGATTCTGAGAGGCGTGTGAACGTGAGGGAAACTCGATTGAGGCGAACGTTATTAAGCCCAGACAAGCCAAAATCGTTATGACAATTCTCATGTTGTGAACCTATGTGAAAGGATTGCGTCTCGTGCCGTTCAGAGCGGCGTGGGATGGAAACTATATAACAGGACGGTCAAATTTGACAGGAAACTTAATGGAAGGTACTGGTTCAGTTTGAATACGCCGCAGGCGTTTGCTAATTGCAGCCCAATGGTTGGAGCCTTGCGACAACCTTGGGTCCAACCACCGCCAGTTCCATCAACCCTGAAAGGGTTTACAACGCCGCAAGCGAAACCCTTTCAGGGTTGATATCTCTTATCTCCTATGTTCCCAGGGTTGAAGCAATCCTTGGGCTGGAATTAGCGAACGCCTGCGGCGTATTCCAAACTGCACCAGTACCTACTGGAAGCGCTGGCCGATCTGCTCGGTTCCGAAGCTGCCGATGCCGTTCAGGCGAAAGCTGAAGACCACGCGGTTCTCTTTGCGAAGGCCCACGTTCCAGGAAGAAAACTGCGTCGTCACGGCGCAGCAGTCCCAACTGTGGCCGAGTGTAAGCGTGGAGTTTATAAGCGAACTGTCGCCGCGGCCGGGCCGTTTTTGAAAATCGAAAAAGAACGACGCGCCGCCAAACAGTCCGCGCTCCCTGTTGCCCAGAAACACTGACGGGCTCCACTGCGAGCCGCGCAACGTGCCGGCCTCGAGCCCACGTTCGTCGGCAAACTTCGCGAGGCTCGGGACCAGTTCGATAGCGCGCGTGTAATAGAAACTCTGAAAAACCTGAATCAGCGAACGGGTTATTCCGAAAGTCGTGGAAAGCGAACGCATGCCGCCGCCGCGTGTGTCGAGATCCGAACGCACGTCTACAAAGAGATTGCTACGTGGACGATAGCGCGCGTCGACGTTGATCGGAGAGAAGCGTCGCGGCACGCCGCCGTAGACAAAACCCGAAAGCGTGTTGATGGGATAAAACTGGTTGCGTCGACCCGGGATAAGTGCGCCGCCGAAAAACGGATCGAAAAAGTACTTGCCGCGGATCGTGATGGTGAGTGCTTCGTAAGGTTGACTGGAAAGCAGTGGGCGCTCGCGTCCGGCGATTTCCCGCACGGGAACGTCGCTCACGTTCTCGGTTGAGCGACGCGTGAAAAAACGGTTCGCGATGCCGAATTCTATTTCGTTCGTGTCGGCGATCGCGTCGATGTAGTCGAAGCGAATAATCTGGTCGAAGTCGTTGATGCCGGAAATTTTTCGATACTGAACGTAAGGCTCGATCACGTGACGAAACCAGAAGCTGCCGTCGCCGCGACGAAAGTCTTTCGCGAACGCCGGGGGCCGAGCGTCGAATTCAAACTCGCCGTAGGAGCGCGTGATGTTGCGGCTGAGCACGTCGCGGTTCGCGGGATCGAGTGAGTTTGAATAGAACGTGACGCGGCCTGCTCCGGAAGCAGTGAAAGACCAACCGGCAAACGTCAACGGCAGTTCGAAACGCGGATACAGATCGAGCCGCTGGACCATCGAAGGCGAGACGATCGGATTGCCGCCGACGTCATTCACAAACTGCACCAGATCTTCCACCGTTTCCTTGCGACTAACACCGTCCGCGGCGCCGCTGAAAGAAAAGTAGACCGGCAGCTTCTTCAGGAAACTCAGGATTGCCGGACGTTTGTCGATCGACACGCTTGGCAACTGCCGGATGCGAATGCGTGCGTTGGTTAGCGACGTGACCTGCGTGCGCGCGAGGAAGTTAAAGCTGTACTCGTCGTGGTCCTTGTTGACGAAAACCTGCGACGTCTCTTCCGGCGAGATCGCTTGTTGAATGTTGTCGGAGAAGACCTGGCGAAAGGCGAGGTTGGAGGTGATGTTTACATCCGCGGCGGCGATGAAACCGTTTTTGAAATAGTGAACGCCGTCGACGTAAATGCTCGAACCGCCCTGATCCGGATGCGCCGCATCTTCCTCTGGTCCGAACATGCGATCTTTAACAGCGTAGAAGCCGAAGTTCAGATAGGAGCGTGAATTGGCGCGCGTGCGCAGGTCGCCGCCGAAGCCCAGTCCGCGTTGCGTGTAGATGTCACTGCGAAAAGTGAAATCTGCTGAGCGGCCGAGTGTTTGATAGTACGCGGTCGAGAGCCGGAAGCCTTTCGCGCCCGAGCCGCCGAACGTCGGCGTCAGAAATCCCGAAGCGCGATCGCGCGGCTTGATCGAGACCGACGCATACGGCAAATAGAAAACGGGGATGTCTTTCAGTCGCAACTTCGGTGAATACACGCGCACGCGATCGCCTGTTTTGATTCGCGCTTTGCTGGCGTGAAAACTCCACTTCGGCACGTCTTCGTCGCACGCCGTTACCTGCACGTTCGTCGCGACGATCGTGTCTAGACTAACCCTCTCTACGCGATCGGCGGTGAAGTAGACGCGCGTGCCGTCCTGCGTTTGATTCGTGAAGCCGGTGGAGTCGACGAAGTAACCGGTCTTGGTGCGGTAGTTCCACTCGGCGCGCGAGCCGGTGATGCGTTGCATGTCGGCCTGATCGAAAACGACGCTGCCTTCGGCGACGGCCCGGTTCTCTGCTTCGTAAATCGTTACTTTGTCGGCCTGCAAGCGGTACGTGCCGATACGCACGTCGACGTTTCCTTCGTAAACAACAACGCGCGCGTCCTCCGGTCCTGAACCCGACTGTTTGGTTGAAGTGACCTCGATGCGATCGGTAGGCGCACCCGGCACGCCGTTTTGTGCTGGTGGACGTCGTTGGACCGGTTGATCGGGTGTTAGCGGATTGACGTTTGGCGTGTCGGTGAGTGGATTGGTTACCTTGCGATCGACCGGATTAGTCTGCTGCGCAAGTGCAAACTGGCAGACAAAAAGCAGGAGCAGGTTTGCCAGTACAACGCGCAAAAGTGAGCGGAATCCTCCGGGGGCTGCGGCCAGTTCAGTAAAGCGCGTGGATGCTAGCACGAATGGGCGTCATTACAGAAAACGTAAGATGAGCCACAGACTAACGCGGACATACACGGACAAGAACGTCTAAAAAGATTAAGAATGTCAGTGTTAGTCCGTGTAAGTCCGTGGCTGCTATTATCCGGCGGTGCCAAAGCTGATGATCGTTGCTGGTGAGCCGTCAGGTGATGCCCACGCGGCGGCGCTGGTGAACGCGCTGCGGAAACGGGAGCAGCGCCTGGAGTGTTTTGGCGCGACGGGTCCACTGATGCGCGCCGCAGGTGTGAAAACGGTTGTAGACTCCGACGAGCTCGCGATTATGGGCATTCTCGAAGTCACGCACGCGTTTCCAAAATTTCTTGCCGCATTTCGGCAGCTCAAACAAGCAGCGCTCGAAAGATCACCGGACGCGGTGGTGTTGGTTGATTGGCCTGAGTTCAATCTGCGACTGGCGACGGCGCTTCATCGCCGTGGTTTGAAAGTGATCTACTACATCAGTCCGCAGTTATGGGCGTGGCGTCCGCGCCGCATCAACCGGATCAAACGCGACATCGATCTGTTGTTGTCGATACTTCCATTTGAAGCTGAATGGTTCCGGGCACGCGGCATGGACCACGTTGAATTCGTGGGCCACCCGCTCGCGGGTGAAGTGAAAGCGCGTTTTGATCGCGAAGAGTTTTGCCGGCAGCACGATTTGAATCCCGCACAGCCAATCGTTTCGTTTCTGCCCGGCAGCCGGCGCAAGGAGTTGCAACGCATACTGCCGCCAATGCTTGAAGCAATTGCGAAGTTCGCGAGCGTACGTCCTGAGATTCAATGTGTGGTTGTCGTCGCGCCGAGCCGCACGATGGAAGAGACAAAACAGATCGTTGCTCAGCAAAACGGCTCGCTCTCGATCAGGCTGGTCCAGGGACAGACGCGCGAAGCACTCGCCGCTTCGGACGCCGCCGCAATTGCCAGCGGCACTGCAACACTCGAAGCGGCGCTACTCGAAACACCGATGGTCGTGGTCTACAAAGAATCAGCCGTAAATTGGCACACACTCGGACGTCTCATCACCGTCTCGCATTATGGTTTAGTGAACTTAGTCGCCGGCGAAGAGATTGCGCGCGAGTTGATGCAAAATGATTTGAACGGGGAGAGTCTATCTGACGAACTTCTGAAGTTACTCGATCCCGCCAATAACAAAACCGCCCGCGCACAACTCGCCGAAGTGGCCCACAAGCTCGGCGAAGCACGCGCCTCCGAACGCGCGGCGGAGTCGATTACGAATTTTTTAGCTTCGCAATCTCCTCTTCAAGCCGCTTGATGCGCTCTGGCAAGCGGTTCAGGTAGGCATTCATCCGCTTGTATTGGTCCAACGGCTGCACCGGTATTCCCCACCAAACACCAGGCCGCACAATCTTTCCCGGCAGTACCCCGGCTTTTGATCCAATCACCGCGCCCTTCTGCACGCGCGTGTGATCGCCAAACCCAACCTGACCGCCAATCACCGCGTCGTCTTCGATCACGACGCTGCCGCTGATGCCGGTTTGTGCGGCTATCACGACGCGTTCGCCGATGTCGCAGTTGTGACCGACGTGGACCATGTTGTCCAGTTTGGTGCCGCGTCCGATGCGCGTGCGACCGAGGGCGGCGCGATCGACGCAGGTGTGCGCCCCGAGTTCGACCTCGTCTTCGATCACGACGGTGCCGATCTGTGGAAACTTCTGATAACCGTGATCGTGACGCACGTAACCAAAACCATCAGCGCCGATGCAAACCGCGGCATGCAGGATCACGCGATTGCCGATCGTGACGCCGTCGTACAGCACCACGTTCGGGTGCAACACGCAGTTGTCGCCAATCGTGACGTTCGCGCCCACGACGACGCCTGCTTCAATACGCGTGTAAGCACCGATATGCGCGCCGCCGCCGATCTGCACGTGTGGACCGATGTATGCTGTGAGCGCTACATCAGCGCTTTCAGCGATCACGGCCGTTGAATGAATCTCAGGCTCTCGAAGCACGGGCGGATGAAGCGCAGCCCCGATCAACGCAAACGCGAGCTTGGCATTCGCAACTTCGATCAATGTTCTATCTGAAAATTCTTCAGCGTGCCCCGGCGGGACAATCAAACACCCGGCTTTACTCTCGCCAGCAGCACTCAAGAACTTTTCATGCTCAACGTACGCAATTTCATTTTCTCCGGCGTAAGTTAAATCGTTAAGGTGAAGGATCTCTTTCTCACCGTCGCCAACAACGCGACCGCCTACGAGTTCAGCGAGTTGCTCCACTGTTTTCTTCACGCTCTTATAAACCCTCGCTTAGAACCGCGAATAAAGTTAACTAAATGAACAACGTTCTGATCCTCGATCTGGTCCAACTCTTCCAGTACGTTTGCTAACGGCGCCGCTGAGTTAAACAACGTGCGATATGCATTCTTCAACGCACGTTTCGCTTCTTCCGAAAACCCGGCGCGCGTCAATCCAACCGTGTTCAGTCCACGCACACGCGCCGGATTCCCATCAGTAATAAAGAACGGCAGCACATCCTGCACGATCTTCGACTTTCCGCCAACCATCGCGTAGCGGCCCATCCGCACAAACTGATGCGCGCCAACGCCGTTCGAAAGAAACACTCGATCCTCGATCGTGATGTGACCCGCGAGCGCTACTTCATTAGCGAAGATGTTGTCGTTGCCGACGACACAATTGTGAGCGACGTGCACGCCGACCATGAAAAAGTTGCGCGACCCGATGCGCGTGGTCTCACCCTCGCTGCTGGCCCGGTGCAGTGTGCAGAACTCGCGAATGATGTTGTCGTCGCCAATCTCAAGAAAACTCTGTTCGCCCTTGAACTTCACGTCCTGCGGTTCGCCGCCCACGACCGCATGCTCGTAAATTCGATTGCGAGCGCCCAACCGCGTAAAACGCTTAATAACAGCATACGCCGCAATCTCGCAATCTGGGCCAATTTCGACGTTGTCCTCGATTATGGCTGTGGGATGAATAGGCATTTACTGGATTTTGAGGATAATCGCGTCTTGTGGATCCTGCAAATCCTGTTTATCATGCACGACGGTTTTATGGACTGAGTAGTTAGGAGACGATAAGCCTTTGTTTAGTGACCAGTTTCGCCGGGGAGAAACAGATAAGAGCAAGCTGTCGGGAGTGAAAAGCTCCCGGTTGATCTCCGGTCTTTCAGACATCGCCTGGAAAGCGTTTCAGAGCGTCAACCAGAGGCTTCCGGAAGGCGAGTCCATTCGGCCCAACTGGGCCCCTGGTCCACTGCTCAAATCCTACGAACGCACCGCTCCACCGTTAGGCTTCCCGCGTGAGACTGACAGTCTCTGTCCCAGTTGCGTAAAAGAAGTACGCAATGCAGTGATCACCGGTCAAACTCCGCTCGAGACCTTGATGCACCAGCATCCCGGTGAAATCAAAGCACAGATCGTTGAAGAGAATGGTCAGGTTGTAATGCGTAAGACTTGCCCGAAGCACGGCGAGTTTGTAGACGTGATGTCGACCGACCCGGCTTTTCTCGAGCGTATCGAGTCGCTCTTCTTTGGCCGTGACTTCCGGGCTGCTGAAGACAAAGACGTTCATCGTCACGGCACTTCGAATATCAAGTTTGGACGCGGTGCAGTGCTGACGGTCGATCTCACCAACCGTTGCAACATGATGTGCAATCCGTGCTTCATGGATGCGAACCAGGTTGGTTACGTGCACGAGCCGACGTTTGAAGACACGAAAGCTATTCTCGATCGCGCTGTCTCATTCAAACCACGACGCCAGGTCATCATTCTCTTCTCCGGCGGTGAGCCGACGCTGTCGCCTTATTACCTCGACGCAGTGGCGTACGCGAAGAAGATCGGCTTCTATCGCATTCTCGCTGCGACTAACGGTATTCGTTTCGCCGAAGATATTGAATTCTGCAAGGCCGCGAAGGCCGCCGGCCAGCACGGTGTGTACTTGCAGTTTGACGGCGTCAGCGAAGAGAAGAACAAGCATCGTGGCGTGGGTAACCTGTTCGACGTCAAGCTCCGTGCGATCGAGAATCTCGCGAGCGTCGGGATCAAAGTCACGCTTGTGGTGACGATCGTCAACAGCATTAATAACGATGGTATCGGACAGATCGTCGAGTTTGCCGCGAAGAATATCGATAAGGTGCAGACGATCGCGTTTCAGCCGGTTTCATTCACCGGACGTGACGAAGACATCTCCGACGAGCTGCGCACGAAGTGGCGCTACACGCTCGCCGGCATGACGCACGATCTGAAAGATCAGTTGAACGGGCAGATTCAACCATTACGTGACTGGTTTCCGCTTTCCTCGTATTCAGCGTTTACGAGCGTGATGGACATGCTGCAGGGCGCCGACGCGCCGTGGGGCTGGTCGTCGTGTAACTGTCATCCAAACTGCGGCATCTTTACGTTGCTCGTCGTGAACAAGCAGACGGGCGAGTTCAAATCGTTGTTTGAGTTCTTCGACTACGAGCAATTCATGCGCGACGTCGCTGTGATCACCGACACAGCGCGCGGACGCAAGCTTTCCTACGCCCAACTCGGCATGGCCATCATGCGCAACTTCAGTGCTGAACGTGCGCCCGAAGGTTTTCCGATTTCACAGATCGTCAATCTCTTCAAACCGTCCTCGACCAATTCCAACTCCGATCGCAACGATCGCATGAAGGCGCAGACGAACGGCAACACCAGCGACAACTGGCGCGTGTTGTGTGTCGAGGGAATGTGGTTCCAGGACCTCTTTAATTACGACTTCCGCCGCACCGAGATGTGCGTGATTCCTTACGGCACTCAGGAAGGCGAGATCTCCTTCTGCGCTTACAACACGGGGGTGGGTTGGCGCCAGATCATCGAGAACATGCACAAGACCGCTAATCTCGCCGAGTGGTACGGCGAGCACGGCCGTCACAAAGTCTACGCCGCCGGCAAACCGGTCCCACTATCCACGACGAAGCACTCGTTGAGCCTGCCCGTGATTCAGGCAGTGCTGGCGGAGGATGAAGACAGACCTGTAGTCACCAGTCCTTATTTGTTAGAACCAACAGAAGAAGAGTCGATAACTGTTTAGTTCGCGAACTTAGCCTTTGTCTGTTTTCTCACGCCGCTACTGATCCTCGGTCGCGGTAAAGTTCTCAACCCTCTCTCCCAGGAGAATCGACAATGCCTCAGAGAAGTGTCCCTCGTTCTTTTCGCGCCTGCATTGCAATGCTGGTGCTGCTCAGTATCAGCTCTCCGACAGTCACGTCCTTAGCGGCGGCAACCCAGGATCCCGAGAAGCCCGCAAACGTAAAAGTCATTCCTGACGGCACGGAATTCACCGTGGTCACAACCGACGAGATCTCGAGTAAGACCGCGGCTGAAGGTGATCCACTTACTTTCAAGGTCGCCGAAGATGTGAAGATCGACGGCCAGGTCGTGATCGCCAAAGACTCGCTGGTGAAAGGCATTGTCGCGCAAGCAAAAAAGGCCGGCATGATGGGCCGAGGCGGCAGCCTGGGTATCCGCGTCGAGTCGGGGATGACGATCGATAATCAGAAGCTCAAACTTCGCTCTTCAAAAGGCAAAGAGGGTGATGACAAGACCGGAACGACAGTCGCACTTGTGGTCCTGTTTGGCCCTTTGGGTTTTTTGAAGAAGGGGAAGAACGCGAAGATTGCGCCCGGAACCCAAATCAAGGTCTACACTGACGAAGAGAAAAAGGTCGAACTGAAGAGTTAATCTGAAGTTTCGCCATCGCTGCCCGGACGTTGCACTTCACGCAACTGGGCCACGACGTCTCGCAGGCGTAGGGCAAGGTCTTCGATCGTTTGCACGCGTTTACGTGCTCGTTCGCTCAACTCTTCGCGCAGGAGCAGTTGAGCCTGGCCCAGGACGCCGGTGAGCGGGTTGTTGATTTCGTGTCGAATGCGCGCGACGAGGTCAGCGGTCTGCTCGAGCTTGAGACGATACTGTGCAACCTGGTCCAACTCCGTTGAGTCAGCTTTGTGTTTCAACTCTGTTGACTCTGCAGTGTAATCCTGCGCTGGAGTTGAGTTGTGGTCCTGCTCTCCAGGGCTGGACTTTGAAGGTTCGTTCTCGTGTTCAGTCATCGACTCCCCGCGTGTCTTGTATGTGTTCGGAAGCTTTGAATAAAGAAGTGAAAAGCAGTTGTCTTTTGTTTGGCTTTCAGGAATGCCGCTCGCGCTACTACGCGTGGCCATTGTGCCTCGTAGCGCACGCGAGTTCAAGCATTGTTTTTGGACTCTTCAGCAGGGTTGGTCGACAAATCGGGGTACTGGTTCAGTTTGGATCTGGTTCAGTGTGAATCTGGTTCAGTTTGAATCTGGTTCAGTGTGAATCTGGTTCCAGTTTAAGTCTGGTTCCAGTTTGAATACGCCGAAGGCGTTCGCGAATTCCAGCCCAGCGGTTGGAGCGCAGCGACAACCCTGGGGCCACCATTAGAGAATGATTCAACCCTGAAAGGGTTTCTCTCGAAGGCGTTGAAAACCCTTTCAGGGTTGATAGAACTGTCGACGGCTGGACCCAAGGTTGTCGCAGGCTCCAACCATCGGGCTGGAATTAGCGCACGCCTTCGGCGTATTCAAACTGACCAATACGAGAATTTAATCTGAACCAATACGGGAAATCGCGGTGGTTTGACAAAAGGCGGCGTGGCTACGTAAATTCAACACTTCGTGCTGGGAGGTCGTCCAATGGTAGGACTCCAGACTCTGGATCTGGCTATCGGGGTTCGAGTCCCTGCCTCCCAGCCAAAGATCAAACACAACCGGGCGACTCAAATTGAGCCGCCCGTTTGTGTGCTTAGTGGTCCAACCGTGAAGTGCGAAGGCGTCAGCCCGACGTCCTCACAGTGATTTCAAAAACCTGATGAGTTGTGACTTCTGTATAGACGTCAGCGCCTGATACGCAGTGCGGCTCGCTGTCGCTTGTCCCGCGTGGCGCAGGATGGCTTCGTTGAGGGTGAACGACTGATCGCCGCTGTTCGTAGGCGGGCTGGAAGAGCCGCCGTCGTGCATGAAGCGGTCGCGCGTCCGCAATCCCCACAACGGTGGAGTCCGCATCTTGTTCCTCGTCAACTCGCCGTTAGTCTCGACTATCCCATCCCCCGTTCCAATGTCGTGCAGCAGGAAGTCGCTGAAGGGATGGATTATCTTGTTGCCAAGCGCGACAGGCACGACGAATGTTCCGCCGTTGATGACCGATCCCACGGGCGCGGTTGTTATTGAACGAACGTGGCAGACCGAACAGTTTAGCGAGTCGAAGAGGAGCGAACCCGGATCGGTCGCGTCGTTCAAGACCATTGCACTGTTTCGGGGTGGCGCTTTAGCCGCGCGCATGAAGCGCGTGAACGCCTCCACATCCTCGCCGCGCCCCTCTTCGCCGCCGGTGTCTTCAGGGTCCGCCACCGTGTCGGCGAATGCGACGCTGCGGCCCAGCGACGTCTGCTCTCGCGGGAAAAGCGGGCTGGTGATCCCCATCTCCAGCAAGTACGCCCCAGCGGAGAAGCTGAGCAGACTGGCAACTGAATTCTTCCAGCCGAAGCGACCGATGCGCGTCGAATCCGGCGATTCCGGCAAATCTACTTCTATTGCGGTGCCGCGCATGGCCAGCGGCTGGTTGTCGCGGATAGAGAGTAGAGTTCCGTCGGCGATGCACTCGACGAAGCCAAGGCCCACGAGGATCGGCGAGGCGCGCAGAGTTCTGATCGTTTCTCCCTGATGCCTTGAGAAAGCCGGCTGGTCGCCGCCGCCATCGTTGTTCCCGTTAACCTGGCTCGGGTTGCTGCCGTCAGGTGCGATGGCCCAGATTTTCAGACCAGAGTTGCGGTCGCTGCCAAAAGCGATGGCCGAGTTATCCGGCGCCCAACTCGGGTTGCGGTCTGAAGCCGCGTTGTTCGTCAGCCGGGTTGCAACGCCGCCTATGGCGAGAATTTTGTAAATCTCGTAGTTGCCGTCCCGGTTCGTGCTGAAGGCGATCGTAGTTCCGTCGGGCGAATAGGACGGACGCTCGTCGTTGCCGACGCCGGTTGTGATTTGCGTCTGCGCAGAACCATTCGCGTTCATCGTAAAAATTTTTCCGACAGAGCCGGGCACGATGGATGTGCGCTGGAAAGCGATCTTCGTTCCGTCTGGCGAGAAGGTGGGCATGCGGTCGTTGAAGGACGAGTTGTTGGAGATGTTCGTCACCTCCGTGCCGATCGGAGTCATCGTGAAGATTTGGGCGACACCGGTGCGCGCGCTGCTGAAAGCAATCTTCGTCCCGTCGGCGGACCATGTGGGTGAGAAGTCCGTGCCCTCGAAAGAGATCAGGTTTGGGTTCGTGCCGTCGTTGTTCACGACCCAGATACCGCCGTTGGCACTAAAAGCGATCTTCGAGCCGTCGGGCGAGAAGGCCGGGAAGCTATGGCCCGTAGTGGGCACGTCCGGCAGCGTGTTCAAAATCCCCGCATCGATGTCGAAGGAAACCAAGCTGACTTGCGAGGAGGTGTTTACATAAGTGATGAGCGGACCGCCTGGGACGCGTTCCTGAATGGTTGTGTTGATGCTACGCGAATTGATAAGCGAACCTCCGGTCGCGGGGACGAACGATCCGTCGGGGCCGCTGTGGCCGGCCCGCACTTCGAAGATTTGGCTGGTGCCGCCGCTGACGCGGTTCTGATGACACTCGACGCACGACTGTGCGTTGTATACGGGCCCGAGCCCATCCTCTTTTTCTTCGCGCGCTTCGAAGGCGGCGCGATCGGCGTCGAAGGTGGTTTGGTCTGTGAATCCGTTGGTCAGATTGTCGAAACTGGCAGGCGCCTCGGTTGGGCCGCCCTGGCTGTTGACAGACGGCGTGAGCACCAGCGAGGTGACGAGCGCCGAGGCAAAGAACGTGGTGACGATTAGCTTGAGAATTTTCATGCTCCCTCCCTTGGGGTGAAGCCGCCTTCCCGCGCAGGGAAAGCGGGGTCGCGACCGCCGATGGCAGTCAGTGGATTGCGAGGGTTCAGAACTGGAAACGAGTTTCGGACGGTTAAGAGTTAATAGACCTCGGCGTCAGCCAGGACGTGGTTACGCCGGCGGTGAAGCTCTTGCGGGCTACTCGATGAGAAGCGGCGCGAACTGCTCGATGAGAAGCGGCGCGAGCCTAATGGACTCGGACACGAACGCAGGGGGCTACGCAAATCTACCAATTTGAAACAACGAACTTGTCGGGAAGTTGAGGGGGTCTGCGTAATCTACGCCCATCGGTTACATGCGTCAATAAGAATTATGCGGCTTGTGGTAACTACACTAGCAGGACGAGTTCATTTCTTGTTGTCAGGGAGTCTTAATGAGTTGTGAGTAGAACGCCGCATGATTTCTATCAACCTTTCCGGTCTGTACGAGCGTGCGGAAGTTCATGCTCAACCCCACGCTGCGGTCGCCGGTAAGATAGGGTCTCATTTCCAGCTTGCGTTCTTGAGCGAGTCGAATCAGGAGGGTAATCGCCGGTTGTGCGACTTTTAGATCTTCACTGCTTCCCGCAATCACGAGGCTCTCAGTTACCGACCGGTGCGCGGATCTTGAGAGTGGTTTCGAATCACTCATCACGTAGCGCTGCAAGGCGATCCTGATGAGGCCTGAAGACCCTGCAACCGGACGAGTGTGCGTTAGTAATTTGCCGAGTGCAATTGCTTCCTCATCACGATTGCCGAATGAACCGCCACGCCAAAGATAGGAGGCAAAATAGCCGAGAAAGAATGGATTCTGACTGTCGTTAACTAGTTCTGGCGCAGAGACGAGCGAACCGGGATCTGAAAGATATTGGCGGTGCCACATCAACGCAACGCCAACCGCGGGAAAGAGATCCACGTCTGAGACAACAAATAGATACTTCCTCGGTGCATCCTGGTTTCGTGACAGGGCGACAATCAACTTGCCTCCAACCTGCACGTCCACATCGTCCCACACAGTTCTTTCTTCCGAGCTGAGTCGGCGCTTTCCAGGGACGACAGTCTGATCGAGTTGAAATGTACTTCCCAGATCCGGACGTTGGTTCCAGAGCCATTCGTCAATTTTCACGTCGAGGCTGGCATGCAGCACCGCATTAGAGTCTTCGCCCTTCACATTTTTAGTCAGTGGTTCAACTCTTAATACAGTAGCCGAAAATATCGAACCGTTGGCTGCCAGTGCCGAACCAAGGTCACTTCCCGCCTTGAATTGGACCGCATCAATGGCCGAGACGCTCGCCACGGCGTTTGCGGCGCGCTGAGCCATCACGGACCAGGTGCCTAAGGCTATTATGGCTGCAATGAAAAACACCCGTTTCATTTTCGTTACCAGGCAGACCAGTTTAACCTATTCCTCCGGGAATACTGATCCACGCGTGAGCAACGACATTAACCTTAGAGGGCGTTTCTAAATAGTCCTGGCAGTAAGAAATTATGCGGCAAGACGAGGTTGCGTCACGCATAGCGCGACGCACGTCGTGGGCGAAATGAACGGGTTGAGTTACGTGAGGGTGCCAAACGCGCAGGCGGTTTGACTGAGCTTACGGTCGAAACGTTTGCGGACTTCGCAAAACCTTCTGGCACTACGCGCCTGACGGCTTGTCCTGTGAGTCGCTCGATGGCGCGCATCGACAACTCGTCAACCGGAGCCACGATCGTGATCGCTTTGCCCTGGTTGCCTGCTCTGCCCGTGCGCCCGATCCGGTGCACGTAATCCTCAGGTGCGGCCGGAACGTCGTAATTGACGACGTGTGAGACTGCCGTGATATCCAAACCACGCGCAGCGATATCCGTTGCGACTAATATCCGCGCATGCCCTTCGCTGAAAGCACGTAATGCCGCTTCACGTTGCGACTGCGTACGATCGGCATGAATGCGCTTCACCGAATGGTCGCGCGCTTGAAGAACATGCGAAAGCCGCTCTGCTCCTCGTCGCGTGCGAGTGAAGATCAGGACTCGTTCAAAAGGTTCGCGCTGTTTTTCAAGCAAGTCGAGTAAGAGAGCCGTCTTGGATTCCTGGCCCACATAGTACGCAATCTGCTCCACGAGCGTTGCTGCCTGTCCACGAGTGTTTACCTCAATCAGCGTTGGGTCTTTGGTTGTCGAACGTGCGAGTTGCTCGATGCTTGAAGACATCGTGGCTGAAAACAATAACGTTTGCCGCTTCGACGGCAACAGCGAAAGCACCTGCCGGATCGCCGGCAAAAAGCCCATGTCCAACATGCGATCGGCTTCGTCCAGAACCAAAACCTCGACGGTCGACAGTTGCACCGCGCGGCGCTCGATTAGATCCAGCAAGCGTCCGGGCGTCGCGATCAGCACCGCCGCACCACGCCGCAAATCGGTAAGTTGTGTTCTTATGTTCGCGCCACCTATCGCCAGTACGCTGCGGTTGGTTTTCACACGGTTTAGTGCTTTGTAATTCTCCTGAGTTTGAAGCGCCAGCTCACGCGTCGGCGCAAGCACGAGCACGCGCAGGCCGGGACGAGCTTTTTCACTCAGTCGCTGAATGATCGGCAGTAGAAATGCCGCGGTTTTACCTGTGCCCGTTTCGGCACAACCAATCACGTCGCGTCCGCTAAGAACGATCGGTATCGCCTGACGTTGAATTGGTGTAGGTGTTTTGTATCCGAGAGACTCGCAAGCACTCACTTGCGCGGGCGCGAGTCCCAGTTGTGAGAAGTTCATAATGTTCCTTATTTTCGATTTGTAAACAGTAGTCCCCTGACCCCTTTAGATCCTTTTCGTCGTCAGGGGTTCAAGGGACTTCATTTGGTCAGAATGTTACCAGCGCGGCTCGCGATAACCACCGCCACCGCTATTGCCGCCGTTACCACCACGGTAGCCACCACCACCGCCACGGTTGCCGCCGCCGAAGTTACGTCCACCTGAGCCACCGCGATTTTCGCGCGGTTTGGCTTCGTTGACCTTCAGTGTCCGGCCGCCAATGGCCTTGCCGTTAAACTGGTCAATCGCTGCCGCAGCTTCTTCGTTAGTGGACATCTCGACAAACGCGAATCCGCGAGAGCGGCCGGTGTCGCGGTCTTCGACTACGCTTGCTGATTGAACAGTGCCCGCTTGAGCGAACAAATCCTGCAGCTCCTGGCTAGTTGTTTGGAAAGCGAGGTTTCCAACATAGAGTTTCGTTGACATACAGATATACCTTTCCCCTTTGGGAGTAAAAAAAGAAGCTGCGAATCGGATTGGCTTCGGCGAAACGGTTGCCGTTCGAAGGACCGGGTTCGGATGCTCTAAAAGAGCGGCTTCAGAGTTTGAAACAAGCCTGCTCTCGAACTATCCAAACGTCCGGCGCTGAATACTTGAGGCGCGGGGCGCATCACCGTCGATGCGCGAGAGAAGGATTAACGGGTACTACGATGCCTTATTCCCACATAAGTTGCAAGCTCAAATGAAAAAAGCGCGGTCCAGGCTGAACTCACCGCGACAGCCACAACGGGTGACCGATGCCAGTTTATCCCGGCTCGTCCGTCTTGTTGAAGCGCGACTTAGCTGCGAGTAGGATGGCTACATACAGTCATGGAAGATCTACTCGCGGCGCGCTCCCAGATGGCGATGTCGCTTGCTTTTCACATCATTTTTGCGGCAATCGGTATCGCGATGCCGCTTCTGATGATCATTGCCGAGTGGAAGTGGCTGCGCACCAAAGACAGCATCTATCTCACACTCGCGCAACGTTGGGCAAAGGGAACCGCGATCCTGTTCGCTGTCGGCGCCGTTTCGGGAACGGTGCTTTCGTTCGAACTCGGACTGTTGTGGCCGGGATTCATGGGTTTTGCCGGATCGATCATCGGCATGCCGTTTTCACTCGAAGGTTTTGCCTTCTTCACTGAGGCGATCTTTTTAGGAATCTATCTTTACGGTTGGAAGCGCGTGCCGCCGCGTGCGCACTTGTTTGCAGGCGGGATGGTGGCGCTGAGTGGCGTGTTGTCAGGCATCTTCGTCGTCATTGCTAACGCGTGGATGAACGCCCCGACCGGGTTTCGACTCGTCGACGGCAAGCCGGTCGATGTGGATCCGATCGCCGCGATGATGAACCCGGCTGCATTTCCGCAAACACTTCACATGACACTGGCCGCGTATGCCGCAACGGGATTTGTCGTCGCGGGTATTCACGCGTTCATGCTCAGACGCGAACCGGAGAATCGCTTTCATCGAGCGGCATTGGCGATCGCGCTGCTGGTCGGCGGTGTGAGTGCGATCCTGCAACCGCTGAGTGGAGATCTTCTGGCGAAGAGAGTTGCGCGGACTCAACCAGTGAAGCTGGCCGCGTTCGAAGGACAGTTTCAAACGGAACAAGGCGCGCCGTTGCGGATCGGCGGCATTCCTGACGAACAAGCGCGCACGACGCATTATGCGATCGAGGTTCCTTATGCGCTCAGCATACTCGCTTACGGTGATTCGAATGCGGTTGTAAAGGGTCTAAATGAGTTTCCGGCTGACACGCATCCGCCGGTTGCGATCGTACACATCTCGTTTCAGATCATGGTCGCGTGTGGTGTCGCGATGATGCTGGTGGCCGCTTGGGCCACGTGGCGATATTTGCGCGGACGGCGCAGTCAAAAGTGGTTGGATTCGAAATGGTTCTTGCGTGCCGTTATTGCCGCGTCGCCGCTCGGCTTCATCGCGATCGAGACGGGATGGACTGTAACGGAAGTGGGACGGCAGCCGTGGATCATTTATGGCGTCATGCGCACGAGTGAAGCAGTGACGCCGATGCCAGGACTGGTCGTGCCCTTCGTCACGTTCACCGTGCTCTACATCTTTCTCGCTGTCATTACGGTTTTCTTGCTGCTGCGGCAGGTGGCGGCAAGTCCGAAAGATCCCGAGCCGCGACCACGGGAGGCACGCGTTGCCGCTTGAGACGATTATCGCGGGTGTGATGGTAGGTTCGCTCGTTCTCTACGCGCTTTTGGGCGGAGCGGATTACGGCGGCGGCGTTTGGGACCTGTTTGCTTTTGGCCGGCGCGCACGCGAGCAACGCGCCCTCATCGCGGATGCGATCGGTCCGGTGTGGGAAGCTAATCACGTTTGGCTGATACTCGTGATCGTGATCCTCTTCACGGCGTTTCCACCGGCTTTCGCGACGATCGCAACTGCGCTTCACATTCCGATCACGTTGCTGCTCATCGGCATTGTCTTACGCGGGACGGCGTTTACTTTTCGCAGTTACGACGTTCAGCGCGACGACGTGCAACGCCGCTGGAGTCTCGTGTTCTCGATTGCCAGCATCATCACGCCGATACTCCTGGGGGATATTCTTGGGGCGATTGCTTCGGGAACGATTCGCGTTGAGAACGGTGTGGCGATGAGTGGTTTTGTCAGTACGTGGCTCGCGCCGTTTCCGCTTGCGGTGGGTTTCTTTGCACTCGCGTTATTCGCGCTTCTCGCGGCGGTTTATTTGAGTGTGGAAGCCGAACAGCAGGAGTTGCGAAACGAGACTGAGCCGCGCAAGTTGTCGGAAGACTTTCGTTTGCGTGCGCTTTTAGCGGGCGTTGCAGTCGGTCTACTTGCTCTGACAGTTTTCATTTTGGCCGGGACCGGCGCGCCCGGTGTTCGTGCGGGGATCAGCCGAACGTGGTGGGCCTTGGGTCTTCATTTATTCACCGCGATCTTTGCGGTAGGAGCATTCTTAACGCTTTTAACCAGACACTACAAAGCAGCGCGTTTCTGCGCGGCGGCTCAAGTCACGTTAATTCTCTTAGGCTGGGCCTTTGCTCAATATCCCAACCTAATCGAACCCGACCTCACCATCACCTCCGCCGCCGCCCCACAGATCACCCTCGAATTACTACTCGCCGCCCTCGCCGCCGGCGCACTGCTGTTGTTTCCTTCTTATTACTACTTGATCCGCGTCTTCAAAGCCGAATAAACTCAATAGTCTCTCCCGCTTGCAAAAGCATCCAACTACTGCTAAACCTCCCAAACGGAATGCCCTCAAGGAGAAGTATCATGAGAAAAACATTTCGACTGCTGCTCGCGCTGACGCTGGTGTTGGCAACCGCCGCGCCGCTGTTGGCTGATACGATTCGACTTAAGGATGGCAGCGTCATCCGCGGTCAGGTGATCGGGTTTAAGGACCAGCAGTTCACCATCCTGATCGGCGGCAACGCCAGAGGACGACGCGGGCAGACCACCGTCTACGTCGAAGATGTCGAGTCGATCGAGTTTGACGGGAGCACGAGCAGCGCCGGCAATACCGAGGACTTAACCGCCCAGAACAACCCTCCCGCGATGCGGCCCTCGAATTCCAGCAACCAGCCCGACAACAACATCGGTTCGAATCCAAACACCGGTTCCAATACACGAACGATCGATCCACCGTTAACTTCGGCCGCTCCGCCAACCTTCTTTACAATCAAAGTCGGCGTGCGAGCCGACAGTGCAAACAACGGCTGGACCAACACAGGGCTTGTAGTGCGAAAAGGCCAGCGCTTGCGCATCAGCGCATCCGGCCGCGTATCGCTCGGTCGCGGACGCTTCTCCACGCCCGGCGGGTTGGGAACGATCCAGGACTCTGACAAGTTGATGCGCACCGAAGCAACCGGGGCCCTGATCGCCGTCATTGGCGACGATAATGACGACTTTATCCTGATCGGTCCGCGCCGGGAGTTTGTCGCACAACGCGACGGAGTGCTCTTCCTGGGTGTAAACGAGGGCGATTTAGCCGATAATACGGGCAGTTACGACATCGTC
>Ga0196977_1000075_pt1 | contig 69270 bp, 53 predicted proteins | sample S3v_1013CmetaG_FD_148634 | JGI IMG/M metagenome (GOLD analysis project Ga0196977, IMG submission 148634) | Soil microbial communities from Anza Borrego desert, Southern California, United States - S3+v_10-13C | ecosystem: Environmental > Terrestrial > Soil > Desert | place: USA: California... | reverse complement strand
ACTCCGAGAGCATGATCTCGTAAGCCGTCATCCCCTCCTCGCGCTGCGGGACTAAACTCAGGTCGAGTTCCACGCCCGTGCCGGCGCGCGCGGCCATCTCGCACGAGGAGGAGGTCAGCCCGGCGGCGCCCATGTCCTGAATGCCCGCGACCGCGCCGGCGCGCATCGCTTCGAGGCAGGCTTCGAGCAGGAGCTTTTCGAGGAACGGGTCGCCGACCTGCACCGTCGGCCGCTTCTCCAGAGCCTCCTCGTCGAACTCGGCCGAGGCCATCGTCGCGCCGTGGATGCCGTCCCGGCCCGTCTTCGCGCCGACGTACAAAATAGGGTTGCCGATGCCCTCCGCCTTGCCGAAGAAAATCTGGTCGCGGCGGACGAGGCCGAGCGCGAAGGCGTTGACGAGCGGGTTCAGCGAGTAGGCGTCGTCGAAGACGACCTCGCCGCCGACGGTGGCGACGCCGAAGGCGTTGCCGTAGTGCGCGATGCCCGAGACGACGCCGGCGAGGAGCGCGCGGTTGCGCCGCCCGTGGACGGGGTGCGCGAGCGTGCCGAAGCGCAGAGAGTTCATCGAGGCGATGGGGCGCGCGCCCATCGTGAAGATGTCGCGGAGGATGCCGCCCACGCCGGTGGCCGCGCCCTGAAACGGCTCGATGAAGGAGGGGTGGTTGTGCGACTCGACCTTGAAGGCGGCGCACCAGCCGTCGCCCACGTCCACGACGCCGGCGTTCTCGCCCGGCGGCACGATGACGCGCTCGCCCGTCGTCGGGAGACGCCCGAGGTGGACGCGCGACGATTTGTAGGAGCAGTGCTCCGACCACATCACGGAGAAGATGCCGAGTTCGACGAAGGTCGGCTCGCGCCCGAGCAGTTCGCGGATGCGCGCGAACTCCTCGGGCGTCAGGTTGTGCGCGGCGACCACATCGGGCGTGATGGCTTCAGGGTTCATGTCGGTCGAAAAAAGCCAGGATAAGAAGACCCGACAGGATAAAGGCTGGCGCGGTTTTCTCCAAACGCCGGGAGAGTCAGTCAAGAATTAAGAATTAAGAATTAAGAATGACGTGCCTGCGAAACGCCCTTGAGGATTCCCAACAGCCAATTCTTAATTCTTAATTGAGCTTGAGTTGTTCGGCGAGCCAGACGGTGCGGTCGTGGCGGATGATGTCGGCCGTCATGTCGTGGTCGGAGGCGTAGGTGGCGAGGCGTTTGGGTTCGGGGGCGGCGCGGTAGAAGTCGAGGAAGTTGTCGCGCGGCGTGTACTTGTCCTGCTCGCCGAACTGGAGGAAGAAGGCGCCCTTGGCGCGGCCGAGCGCCGTCACCGGGTCTATTTGCGAAAGCCGCTCGCGGAAGCGCGTGAGGTCTTCGCCTTTGGGGACGCCGGTCGAGGAGCCGAACAGGTACCAGTCGGCGAAGCGCGACGTGCCGGCGATGAGCGCGTAGGCTTTGGGGCGCGAGTCCACGGCCGAGACGAGCGCGCCGAACATCGCGCCGTAGTCGTGGCCGACGAGGCCGACGCGGCCCGCGTCCACGCCCGGCCGCGAGAGGAGCACGTCGAGCGCGCGGCGCAGGTTCTTGGCCTGCGTGACGGAGTTCTCGAAGTCGGTCTGCCAGCGGCGCGCTTTGTAGCGCTCGGGGTCTGACCAGAAGGTCGAGATGAGGAGCGAGACCGTGCCGCGGCGCGCGAGCGCGCGGGCCTCTTCGAGGAACTGCGTGCGGTTCGAGGTCGGCTCGGGCGGCGCGAACCAGTGGACGAAGAGGACGCCGGCGAAAGGCCCGGCGCCCGCCTCCGGGCGGACGACGTAGGCCTGTATCGTCTCGCCGACGCCGGCGAAGGTCACGTCCTCGACGACCGCGCCGTCGCGCCGCTCCGTGCCGACGACCTTGAGGTCGATGGGCGCGCCCGCGTCGTAGGCGAGCAGTTGTTCGAGCCCGGCGGCCGGCGGCGTCGCCGGGGTTGTCGGCCGCGTCGAATTAGTCGGCTGCGGCGTCGCGCCCTGCCCTTCGGCCGCGGGCTTGGCGGCGAGGGCTTGGTCGATGGCGGCTTGCAGCTCGGCCGGCTTGATGCGGCCGCGGTGCTTGTAGGTCAACTGGCCGCGCGGGTCGTAGAGGAAGGTGGCCGGCAGCTCGCCGCGCCACGCCGGGTCGAAGAGCGAGATGGCGGCCTCGGGGTTGTCGGCGTTGAGCAGGTAGGCCGGGATGTGCGTGGCGCGCATCTGGCGCAGGAAGTCGGGGACGTTCGACTGGAGGTCGGAGATGTCGTCGAGCGAGACGGTGACGAAGTCGAGCCGGTCGGCGCTGTAGCGCCCGCGGATTTTGACGAGGTCGGGGAACTCGTCGCGGCACGGCCCGCACCACGTCGCCCAGAAGTTGACGAGCAGGGCGCGCCCGCCCCCGGCGCTCGACTCCAGAATCGACTTCAGCTCGGCCTCTTTGATCTCCGTCACCTTGAAGCCGTCCGGCGCGCCCTGCGCCGCGGCGCGCGGGCCGACCCACATCAGGGAGGCGACGGCGCAGAGGGAAAGGAAGAGACGAAGGTGTGGCTTCATGTCGGTACCCAAGAAGGAAAAGTTTCGAGTCCCGGGCCGCGGGCTCCGGGTTAAAAGACGACCGGCTCGCGCGGCGGCCTGTCTTTTAAGTTCGGAACCCGCGGCTCGAAACCTGAAACCGCTTTGACTCAGCCGCGCTTGATGGAGCAGCCGAAGGCGCGGACTTCCGTCTTGGCGACGGGCCTGCCGGCGAGCGTGGCCTCGACCGCCTCGCGCAGCTCCTGCGAGCTGATCGCGTCGCCGTTGCGCGAGTTGTCGATGCGGCCGCGGTAGACGAGCTTGTTCGAGGCGTCGAGGAAGTAAGCCTCGGGCGTGACGCGCGCGTCGAGGCGGTCGGCGATGCGGTTGCCGCCGTCCTTCAGGATCGGGAAGGAGAGCTTCTTGGCGGCCGCGTGCTGCTTAACGTCGGCCGGCGACTCGGTGGCGTTCGAGTTGATGCCGACGACGTTGACGCCGAGCGCGCGCAAGTCCTGCGAGAGCTTCTCCATCCTCGCGTCGTAGGCGTTCGAGATCGGGCACTGCGTCGAGACGAAGATGAGCACCGTGCCGTTCTTGCCCCTGAGCGAGGCGAGCGAGTGTTCGCGCCCGTCGGCGTCGGGCAGCGTGAAGTCGGCGACCGTGGCCCCGATGGCCCCGCCCGTCGTGTCGGAGGCCCCGGCCGGGGCGGCCGCGGCGGCCAGCGCGAGCGCGCCGAGCAGCGCGGCGGCGTAAAGTTTTCTCATGGCTCCTGATAAATCTCCTTTCGGACAGTCTCTTGCGGGAAGAAGTCAAAGCTTAACAAAAGCGCGCGACAGTCTGAAGTCGAGAGCCCGCCGTCCGGGGCGGCGCGGCGAAAGTTTTACACGGGGTTTACAAAAGCGGGGGGCCGCCCCCCCTCACGGCCGGGCCCCCGACCCTCTCACCCTCTTGAGCGTGAAGCGCCAGAGCATACGTTTCTCCGACTCGTCGTAGCGGTGTTCGGCGTCGGCGACGCGCCAGAAGCCCATGTGCTGCCAGCGGCCGACGCCGAGCTTGTTGAAGAGCGGGACGGCGTGGCCGGTGCGGACGGCGTCGAGCAAAGCCATGTTGGGCGGGGTGAGCCGTTGGTCGCCGTGGCGGCCGTTGCCGACGTAGTTGATGGTCTCTTCGTCGGCGGCCGCGTCCGGGTAGCAGGGGTTGAGGTGGCCGAAGTCGGTCAGGAGCGAGACGAGGCGGCCGTCGCGCTGGTAGACGCCGTGGCGCACGCGGTGCGTGAGGCTGACCTCGGCCCACGTCAGGATTTCGTCACTCAGGGGCCTGACGGGAGGCGGCGTCTCGCGCGCGCCGCGGCCGCGCCCGCGCGGCCCCCGCCGCGCCCCGTTCATCTGGTGTCGCGGTGCCACGGCTTCCTGAAGCGCAGGAGGTTGGCGCAACTGCGCGCGGGGTTGAGCAGCATCCGCGCCGCGACGCGGAGGTAGAGGTTGCCGGAGGCGGCCTCGATGCGCCGCACCACGAAGCGGTCGAGCGCGTCCTCGCCGACGAGCAGCGCCGTCCCGACCGTCGGCGTCACGACGAGGTCGACGTAGGTCAGCTTCCGCGCCTTGCCGACGTTGCCGAGCGAGGCTTGGCTGATCGGCCCCAGCTCGAACTGCGTGCTGTTGGCCGCCGACCACGCGAGGGCCTTGAGGCGGCTGCGCCAGTAGGCGCGCGAGCGGCCGAACTGCTGGCGGATGCCGCGCGGGTCGTTCTGCACCTGAATGAAGCCGACGGCCGCCCCCTGAAGCGGGTGGGCGACGTAGTTGGTGAAGAAGCGCCCCCCGTCGTCCCAGCCTTGCAGGTTGCCGACCGAGCGGAAGTAGTCTTTCAGGAAGGGGCCGCGCAGCTCGCGCCGCGTCTTGGGCTGCGTCATCGCGTAGCCGTGCTGGATCGAGAGCAGGAGGAGCGACTGTTCGAGCGCCGACTTCCAGCGGAAGCCGCGCCGCACGTCGGGCTCGCGCGCCGCCGCGTCGTCGTCACCGCCGTCAACGCCTTCCTCCTCCTCCCCGCCCTCGACGAAAGGCGGCGGGGCCGGCGGCCTGCCGAACGCGCCGCGGGCGAACTCTTCCGGCATCGGCGGGGGCGGCTCGGGCCGCGCCAACGACGGCGCGCCCGCCCCGCCGCCCTCCGCGCCGCCGCCACCCGTCACCTCGCCGGCGACCGGCGCGGCGGTCGTCGCCGCCGCCGCCCCGGCGTGAGCGGGCGCGGGCGACTGCCCCGGCTGCGCTTCGGCGGACAGGCACGCGGACAGCAGCGCCGCGCAGCCGGTGATGAGTCGAAACATCAGTTGTGAGTCCCTTCGTTCGTCGGGCGTTGAGGGGAGATTTAAGGGGGTGTCAGGAGATGGACGCGAGCGTGGCCGCGAGCGAGCGGAAGATGTCGCGCCCGTCCGAGGAGCCGAGCAGGTCTTCGCAGGCCCTTTCGGGGTGCGGCATCAGGCCGAGCACGTTGCGGCTCCGCGAGCAGATGCCGGCGATGTGGTCGCGCGAGCCGTTAAGGTTGGCCTCGCCCGTGAGCTCGCCCGCCGAGTCCGAGTAGCGGAAGACGATGCGGTCTTCGCGCACCAGTTCCTCATAGGTCTCGTCGTCGCAGACGTAGTTGCCCTCGGCGTGCGCGATGGGGAGGTTGAGCACTTGGCCGGCGTGCAGCATGTGCGTGAACGGCGTCTCGGTCGTCTCGACGCGGACGCGGACGTGCTGGCAGATGAAGTGCAGCTCCTTGTTGCGGATGAGCGCGCCCGGCAGCAGCCCCGACTCGCAGAGGATTTGGAAGCCGTTGCAGATGCCCAGCACCAGCCCGCCGCGCGCGGCGAACTCCTTGACCGAGGCCATCACGGGCGAGTGCGCGGCGAGCGCGCCGGCCCGCAGGTAGTCGCCGTAGGAGAAGCCGCCGGGGATGATGACGGCGTCGTAAGGCGCGAGGTCGGTCTCGCGGTGCCAGACGAAGTCCACCGGCTGCCCGACGTGCTTCGAGATGACGTGGTACGCGTCGTGGTCGCAGTTCGACCCCGGGAAAACGATCACGCCGAACTTCATCGTTCAATCTCCACCCTGTAGTCTTCGATGACCGGGTTCGACAAAACGTCCTTCGCCAACGCTTCGGCCTCCTCGCGGGCGCGGGCCTCGTCGAGCGTCTGGTCGAGGGCGATCTCGAAGTACTTGCCCTGACGGATGTCGGCGATGCCGCGGTAGCCGAGCAGCTCGACCGAGTGCTGGATGGCCTTGCCCTGCGGGTCGAGCACGCCCCGCTTCAGCGTCACGTAAACTTTTGCTTTCACGTCTTCAGTTGCCCCCTCCGGGTGAGCGGTCTCAGAAATCTTCGCGCGCGAACTCGCCTACAGGCTCAGATGCATCTCGTGCTGGCGTTCGGTCTCCACGAAGCCGTGCTCCAGCAGGGGCTCGACGAACGGGCTGCCCTGCGGCTCGTTGACGATCTTCAAAGTGCCGGCGACGCCGGCGAGGCCCGCGCACAGGGCGCGCGCCTCCGCGGGGCCGGCCGCCGCGAGGTCGGAGACGTAGACGCCCTCGGCCTTCGGCCGCCCGAGCAGCGCGTAAGCGCGGGGGCGGGCCGGGCCGCCCAGACGGAGGCCGCGCAGGCTGGCGGCGAGCAGGCTCGGCAGGTCGCGCTGCCACGCGGGCCGCACGGCGTGCAGCCGCCAGAAGTGCCGGAGCAGTTCGGCCGCCGCGGCCTCGCGCAGCGGGCCCACGTCTCCGGGCCGCGTCACGTCCCCGGCCCGCTCCATAATAAGCACGTCGCGCTCGACGCGCATCCCCGCCCACTCGTAGAGGCGGCGCGCGCCCGCGTTGCGCGACAGCACTTCGAGCGAGAGGCGGCTGAGGCCGAGGGCGCGCGCCCGCTCGACCGTCACCGTCATCAGCTCGCGCCCGCGCCCGCGCCCCCTCTGCTCGGGCACGACGGCGAGGCCCGCGACCCAGCCGGCGTCGCCGCGCACGGCCAGCGACGCGACGCCCACGAGCGCCTCGCCGTCGTAGGCCAGCAGCGAGTTTTCGAGGTCGTACTGCTCAAGCCTGACGCGGCGCGCCAGCGCCCCGGCGTCCATCAGGATTCTGAACTGGTAGCCGCGGAACGCGGCCGTCAGCGCGGCGGCGTACTCCGCCAGCGACACGGACGCGCCCGGCACGAATCTCAGAGGCATAAGGAAGAGTAGCCAGTAGCCAGTAGCCGGTAGCCAGTAGGAAGACCGTCGGCAGCTAATCGTCAGCGTCAACGTCAGCAACGCGGAGCGCTACTGACTACTGACTACTGACTACTGACTACTGTCTGTCTACTGCTTTCCCAAAGACCCGCTCGAAGATGCGGTCTACGTTTCGCGTGTAGGTGTCGAGCGAGAAGACGCGCTCGACGCGCTCGCGCGGGAGCCGGGCCGCGATGTCCGGGTCGGCGAGGACGAGGGCGCGGAAGTCCTCGCCCCCCTCCCACGCGCGCATGGCGTTGCGCTGCACCCAGAAGTAAGCCTCCTCGCGCGAGACGCCCGACTGCGTGAGCGCGAGCAGGAGTTGCTGGCTGAAGACGAGCCCGCCCGTCGCCTCCAGATTCTTCAGCATCCGCTCCGGGTAGACGACGAGGTTGTCGAGCAGCGACGCCGTCTTCGCCAGCATGTAGTCGAGGGCGGTGGAGGCGTCCGGCAGGACGACGCGCTCGGCCGACGAGTGCGAGATGTCGCGCTCGTGCCAGAGGGCGACCGACTCCAGCCCGGCCACCGCGTAGCCGCGCAGCAGGCGGGCCATGCCGCAGATGCGCTCCGAGAGGATCGGGTTGCGCTTGTGCGGCATGGCCGAAGAACCCTTCTGCCCTTTCCTGAAACGCTCCTCGGCCTCGCGCACCTCGGTGCGCTGCCAGTGGCGCACCTGCAAGGCGAACTTGTCGAGCGACGAGCCGACGACGGCCAGCGTCGTTAAGTACTCGGCGTACACGTCGCGCTGGATGACCTGCGTCGAGACGGGCGCGGCCTTCAGCCCCAACCGCGCGCAGACGCGTTCTTCGACCTCCGGGTCGAGGTGCGCGAACGCGCCGACCGCGCCGCTGATCTTGCCGACGGCCACGGCCTCGCGGGCGCGTTCGAGGCGCGCGCGGTTGCGCCGCGTCTCGTCGTACCAGAGGGCGAAGGTGAGGCCGAAGGAGGTCGGCTCGGCGTGGACGCCGTGCGTGCGCCCGACCTGCGGCGTGCGCCGGAACTCGAAGGCGCGCCGCCTTAAAACTTCCGCGAGCGCGTCCACGCGCCCGAGCAGAAGGTCGCAGGCGTCGCGCAGCAGCAGGGCGTTGGCCGTGTCCACCACGTCCGAGGAGGTCAGGCCGTAGTGGACGAAGCGGGCCGGCTCGCCGATGTTCTCGGCGAGCGCCGTGGTGAAGGCGATCACGTCGTGGTCGGTCGTCTTCTCGATCTCGTTGATGCGCTCGACGGTGAAGGCCGCCCTACCCTTTATCTCGGCGAGCGCCTCGCGCGGGATCGTCCCCATCTCGGCGTGGACTTCGCAGACGGCCAGCTCCACGTCGAGCCACTTCCGGAACTTGTTCTGCTCCGACCAGAGCGCGCCCATCTCGGGCAGCGTGTAGCGTGGAATCATCTTCGCTTCGCTCAGGGTTTAGAGTTTCGGGTGCGCGCGCCCGAGCCCGAAAGATTCAACCTGAAGTCGCCTCAACTCGGAAACTCGAAACTTCATTTCAGCGCGTCGGAGTTGACGGCGTAGCCGGCGAGCAGCCAGCCGCCGCCGCGCTCAAGGAGCGTGAACTTCTCCATGCCCTGCCCGCGCTCGAACTCGGTGCGGTAGACGAGTTCGAGGGCGTGGCCCGAGAGCGGGGCGCTGGCGCTCTGCTGCTCGCGGCCGCTGTGGAGCGTGCGCCCGCGGACGCGCCCCAGACGTTCGCGCACGCGCCCGAGCATCCGGCCGCTCTCCTCCTCGCTGACCTGCGCGCGCCACTCGGGCGCGGCCTCGGCGTAGACCTTCGCGTCGCGCCCGGCCGCGATGTCCTCGCTCACGGCCTCGACGACGGCCTGCGCGCCCGCCGGGATCGCCCGCCGCTCGTCCACCGCGCACGCGGGGGCGAAGGTGGCGGAGGGCAGAAGGCAGAGGGCAAAAAAGAGGGCGGCGGGCGTCAGGCGCCGGGCGGCGGGCGAACCCGACCTCTCCACGGCGCCCGGCGCCCGGCGCCCGAAACCCTTTTTTGCCTTCACAGTTCGATCCAGTGCGTCGGCTCCTTCGGGTGCGAGAGCGTGATTTTGGTGGTGGTCTGGAAGAGCCCGCCGCGCTCCTGAAGCGCCATCTCGGCCGAGAGCTTGGCGAGGTGCGGGTTGTTGGCGCGCTGCGAGAGGTGGGCCAAGACGACGTGCTCGGCCCCGCCGTCGAAGCCCTCGCGCAGCCACGCCGCCACGTCCTCGTTCGAGAGGTGGCCGGTGCGCGAAAGTATCCGCTGCTTCAGCTCCCACGGGTAGACCTCGCACGCCTTGAGCATGTCGCGGCTGTGGTTCGACTCGATGACGACGGCCGCGCAGCCGCGCAGCCGCTCGGCGACGAGCGTGGTGACGCAGCCGAAGTCCATCAGCGTCGCGACGCGCACGCCGTCGTGCGTGGCGACGAAGCCGAAGTTGTCGGCCGCGTCGTGCGGGACGGTGAAGGGGTGGAAGTCGATCTCGCCGACGCGGAAGTCTTGGCTCGAAGAGATTTCCACGGTGCGGTCGCGCAGCGCCTCGGCCCTCCGCTTCGGCTCGTCGTCGCTGCGCGCCTTCTCGCGGATGTAGGCGTCGCGCGTCGCGCCGGAGATGTAGACGGGGCAACTGACGGCCTTGAGCAGCACGCGCAGGCCGCCGGCGTGGTCGCCGTGCTCGTGCGTGACGACGACGCCGTCGAGGCGCGAGGCGTCCTCGCCGACCAGCGCGAGGCGGCGCACCACCTCCTTCGCGCTCAGGCCCGCGTCCACGAGGACGCGCGTCTGCCCCGCGCAAATCAGCACGGCGTTGCCGGTCGAGCCGCTGCCGAGGACGGTCAGTCGCATGAGAGCCGTGAACCCTGAGTCGTGAACCGCGAATAGGGGCCGGGCGCCGGGCCGCTCGGCCGGTAAGTCGCAAGTCGGGGGGCGCAGGACGGTCTTTTCAATTTACGACTCACGGCTGGCGATCTACGGCTTTTCCCCCTTCCACACCGAGCCGTCGGCGTACTCGACGCGGGTGACGACGACCTGCTGGCGGCCCGTCGTGAGGTGGCGGCTCTCTTCGTCGGGCTTGATGGAAACGTCTCTGGTGAGCGTCGCGGTCGCGCCCGGCTCGATGGTCTGCTTGGACTGGAGGCGGTAGCGCTTCAACTCCCTGCCGCCCTCCGGCTCGGCGAAGACGTAAGCCCACTCGACGGCCCTGACGGCCTTCGCGCCGTCGTTGCGGACGGTGGCCGCCGCGCGGTACTTGAAGAAGTAGTCCGTCCCGCGCTTCACGCTCAGCGTGTGCCCGGAGCGCTTGCTCCGCACCACCTCGGCCTGCGCGTAACCCTCGTACTTCCACCCGAACGAGACGACCTCCAGCCCGCCCGCCGGCCCCCGCGCCGCCGCCAGCGCGGCCGCCGCGCACAAAGCCAGCAGGATTTTGAGGGAGGTTCGCATCACGAGAACAAAGACCGGGGTCGGGAGTCCGGAGCGAAAGACTTGTCTTTGACTCCGGACTGTTTCTCAGACTTCGAGCCGCGCGCGATCCACCTTGAAGCCGTTGAGGTCGCCGAGCGCGCCGAGGGCGAGCGCCTCGGACTTGATGAAGTCGCGGGCGAGGCGGCGGAGCTCTTCGGGCGTGACGGCCTCGATGCGCGCGATAACTTCGTCGGGCGGGATGCGCCGGCCGTGGACGATCTCCTGCCGGGCGAGCGTCCCGGCCCGCGCGCTCGTCGACTCCAGCCCGAGCAGGATCGAGGCCACCGCCTGATCCTTGACCAGCCGCAGCTCTTCCTCGCCGACCGACTCGCGCACCGAGCGGCGCAGCTCCGCGAGCGAGAGGTCTAAGACCTCGTCGAGCTGTTCGGGCGAGGTCCCGGCGTAGATGTGGAAGACGCCGGCGTCAACGAAGTGGCTCCCGGCCGAGCCGACCGCGTAGGCCAAGCCGCGCTCCTCGCGCACGCTCTGCCAGAGGCGCGACGAAGTGCCGCCGCCGATGATCGAACTCAGGAGGCTCGCCGCGTAGCGGTCGGCGCTGCGGGCCGAGGGCCACGGCGCGGCCAAGATCAAGTGGGCCTGTTCGAGCTCCTTCTTGCGCCGGATGAGGATGGGCGCGGCGGGCGCGGGCGCGGCGTCGCCGTCGCCGGGCGGCTCGGCGACCTCGCCGCCCTCGCGGTCGAGCGAGCGGGCAGCCAGCTCGACGAGTTGTTCGTGGCTGACGTTGCCGGCCGCGGCGACGACGAGGTTGCGCGGCGCGTAGGCGTGGGCGTGGAACTCGACGGTGCGCGCGCGGTCGAAGGTCGAGACCGTTTCGGCCGTGCCCTCGATGGGGCGGCCTAAGGGGTGGTCGGGGAAGTACGCGGCGTTGAAGATTTCGCCGAGGTACTCGTCGGGCGTGTCCTCGACCATCTTCATCTCTTCGATGATGACCTTCTGCTCGCGCCGCAGCTCCTCCTCGTCGAAGCGCGGGCGGGCCAGCATGTCGGCCAGAAGGTCGAAGGCGGCGGGCACGGCCGTGTCCACGACCTTCAGGGCGAAGCCGGTCAGCTCGTGCGTCGTGTAGGCGTCGAAGTGGCCGCCGAGGCGGTCGCTTTCGACGGCGATGTCGAGCGCCGAGCGCCGCCGCGTCCCCTTGAAGACGGCGTGCTCGATGAAGTGGCAGACGCCGTTCCACTCGGCCGGCTCGTGGCGCGAGCCGCGCCTGACCCAGACGCCGACCGTGGCCGAGCGCAGCGACGCCATGCGCTCGGTCAAGACCGTCAGCCCGCTCGGGAATCTCGTGACCTGAACCTGTTCTGTCATTACCCTCGGGAAAACTCGCGGAAAATCGCGTCAGGAAACGCTCTCGGCGGGTGTGGCCGGCTCGCCTGACCCGGCATCGTAGCACGCGCCCGCGGGGCGGGCAAACCAACCGGCCGGCGGCCCGCATCCTAGCCGGAAAACGGGAGTTCGCGTGCTTGACAGCGCCGGCCTGCTGGCGGAAAATGGCAGCCTCCGCTCAAGCGGGTTGGACTCAAACAGTACGCCTGACGAGTGTCCCCCCAGAGACGCTCGGGCTGGGAGCCGCCGTCGAAGGCTTCCGGCCCTCGCCCGGACGCCGCCCTGTCGACACATTGAACAATGAATTCGCGCCCGCGGGCGCGAACCGGAGACGCAAGGGCACCCGGAGGTTTTGTCGTGATGAGAAGCATCTACTGGCGCACGCCGCTGGCCCTGCTGGCCGCGCTCGTGCTCGGCGGGTCGGGCTTGGCCGCGGCCTCGCCGGCCGGCACGCCGGGCGGGGCCGCCACCACCTTCGGCACCATCAGCGGCACCGTCCTCGACGGCCGGGGCAACCCCGTCTCGGGCGCGCTCGTCAAGATTTTGCGCGACGGCGTCAACGAGGTGGTCAAGGAGACGAAGAGCGCGGCCGACGGCAAGTTCTCGGCCCGCGTGATGCCGGGCCGCTACCTCGTGCGCGCGCTGGCCGAAGGGTTCACGCCCGCCACCTTCACCTCCGTTCAGATCACGCCCGCCACCGAACTCGTCTACCGCTTCAACCTCCAGCCGGCCGGCGAGGGGCGCACGGCCGCCGAGCGCCGCCCCGACCGCCACGATCCCAAGTTCCGCATCCGCGCCTCGCAGTCGCGCCGCTCCATCTTCCACGCGGGCGAGACCGAGGGCGAGACGGTGGCCGGGGCCGCCGAGGCCGCCGTCAACGCCGAGGAGGCCGCGGCGGCCGACGAGACCGGCATCACGGCCGACGCCGAACTGGGCGAGGCCGCCGACTCGACCGGCGTGCGCAGCGGCCGCCAGCCCGTGCGCGGCTACGTCGAGACCTTCTTCGCGCAATCGGCCGACCCGCGCGTGGGCGGTTACGCCGGCCTCAACTTCGCGCTCGCCGCGCCCGTCAACCGGCAGCTCGAAGTGACCTTCGTCGGGCAGTTGGGCGAGTTCGAGAGGATGGAGGCGACGGCCCGCGCCCGCCTCGGCGCGCGCCACCGCGTGAGCGCCACGGTGGGCGGCGCGCGGCTGCCCCTCCTCGGCGAAGGCGAGAGCCGGTTCGGCGCCGGCGGCGACAGGCTGAGCCAGATGTCCGTGCGCGCTGTGGACGAGTGGGTCGTGCGCGAGGGCGTCGTGCTCGTCGTCGGCCTCGACTACTCGCGCTTCCTCGGGGCGGGCGGGGCCGACAGCCTCAGCCCGCGCCTCGGCTTCGCCTTCGAGGCCGACGCGCGCACCCGCCTGCACGCGGCCTACGCGCCGGGCGCGGACGCCGGCGAGCAGGTCACGGCCGAGATGTTCGAGGGCGGCCCCGCCCTCATCCGCGAGGAGCCGGGGCAGGCCGTCGCCTTCGTCGACGGCGAGGCCGTGCTTGAGCGCAGCCGCCGTCTGGAGTTCGGCGTCGAGCGCCTGCTCGGCGAGAACTCCTCGGTCGAGGCCACGGTCTTCTTCGACACCGTGGACGGCCGCGGCGTCGGCCTCCTGAGCACGCCGCTCGAAGGGCTTTCGCCCGAGGGCGGGGCGGCGCTGCTCGACATCGCCAACCAGCAGGGCGGCGCGCGCGGCCTGCGCCTCGTCTACACGCGCCGCATCAGCCACCACCTGCGGGCCTCGGCCGCCTACGCCTTCGGGCGCGGCCAGCAGCTCTCGGCCGAGGGCGCGGTCAGCCCCGAGCAGCTCTTCCAGAGCGCCTTCTTCCAGACGGCCGCCGCGCAGCTCGACGCCTCGGTCGGCGACGACACGACGGTGCGGACCGTGCTGCGGTTCTCGCCGCGCGCCGCCGTCTTCGCCATCGACCCGTTCGCCGGCCGCCTCGCCGTCTACGACCCGTCTCTGAGCATCCTCGTCACGCACCAACTGCCCAACTTCGGGCTGCCCGTGCGCGCGCAGGCCACCTTCGACGCGCGCAACCTCCTCGACACCGTGATCGGCGTCGAGGACGGCGAGAACAGCCTTTCGCTCGGCGCGCAGCGGCGCACCGTGCGCGGCGGCATCTCGGTCAGGTTCTAAACAACGTCCGGCCCCCCCCTCGGGCGGGGCCGGACGAGCACGGCGAAGTCCCGCGCGGCCCGCTCGTCCCGGTCAGGCGCGGGGCTTTCGTGTATCAAGCCCTTCTCCGAAATTTCGGAGGGACTACGAAAAACTGAATCGGCGGCGCGGGCGCGGGCGGCGCGGCCGGGGCCGAATTTCCCGGCTAAACGGGCCGGGGCGCCGCGCCCGGAGACCGAATCATCGGCGGGCCGGGCGGGCGAGAAATTGGAATACTGCTTGCCTAAAACATTTTGATTTACTGAACGACGAGGGGGCCGGCCCGTCCCGCTCCGAACTTGAGAGCGACTTCACAGGACGCAAGGACAGTCCGGGGATGCGATGAAGGGTTCCGTGCTGACAACGAAGGCGTGGGTGCTGCTGGTGCTGGCGGCCCTCTTCGTCACGGCCGGGATCCTCAACTTCTCGCAGCGCCTCACCCACACGGCCCCGCCCACCGACGGCATCACGTGGGCCGAGACCGACCGCGGCATCATCGCCCAGTCGATCGACCCCGACTCCACCTCCGGCCGCAAGGGCGTCTTCAGCGTCCAGCCGGGCGACCGCCTCCTCGGCATCCGCTCGGACATGCACGGCGGCAGCGAGGTCGTCTCCGTCTCCGACCTTCAGGTCTACCTCGAAGAGGTCGGCGTCGGCGGCCGCATCACCTACGTCATCGAGCGGCCGGACGCGGCCCGCGGCGCCCTCGTCTACGAGTGCGAGCTGGACGACCTGATGCCGGCGCGGGCGTGGCGGACGCGCGACCTCTACGTCAACCTCATCGGCGTCGTCTACCTGCTCGTCGGGCTCTTCGTCCTCTTCAAGCAGGGCGGGCGCGTCCCCTACGTGCTCCACTTCGCCGCGCTCTGCCTCGTCGCCTTCGTCTTCCACTTCTACAAGGCCTACGGCGCTTACGAGGACTTAGACCTCGCCGTCGAGTTCTTGGACAACACGGCGCTGGCGCTCTTCGCGCCGATCTTCCTCCACTTCTGCGCCATCTACCCCGTCCGCTACCGCCTCTCGGAGCGGCAGCCGCGGCTGGTCTACCTGCTCTACGCGCCGGCCGCCGCGCTCGTCGCGCTCGACGCGCTGTTTCTGCTGCCGGCCGTCTCGCCGCGCTTCGGGGGGCTGGCCGCGGCCTTCCCCGACGACTTCCCCGCGCGCCTCTGGCTGGCCGAGGTGGCGTGCCTGACGCTCTCGCTCGCGGCGGGCGCGTTCCTGCTGGTGCGCCGCTTCGTCAAGAGCGAGTCGGCCATCGTGCGCCAGCAGCTCAAGTGGGTGGTCTGGGGCTCGGCCCTCGCCATCACGCCGTTCACGCTGCTCTACGCGGCCGGGTATCTGTTCGGCGCGGGCTTCGAGAGCGCGTTCCTGAGCGAGACGGCGCGGGCGTGGGTGACGGACGCGGCCGTGCTGCCGCTCGTCCTCATCCCGCTCACGTTCGGCAACTCGGTGGTGCGCTACCGCCTGATGGACGTGGACATGGTCGTGCGCCGCACGGCCGTCTACGTCTTCACGACGCTGACCATCGCCGTGATGATCGGCTCGGTCGTCTACCTGACGGTGCTCTCGGCCTTCGGGAACGCCGTCACGATGCCGGGCGTCGGAACCACGGCCGGCTTCATCATGGTCGCGGCGATGGCCGTCATCACGATGATCGCCGCGCCGCTCAAGAACTTCCTGCAAGAAAAAGTTGACCGCTTCTTCTACGGCGAGTCTTACGACCTGCGGCGCGGCCTGCTCGACTTCGGCCGCACGCTCTCGGCCACCACCTCGCTCGACCAGTTGTTGGACGCGCTCGTGCGCCGCCTGCAGGAGGTGCTCGGCGTCGAGCGCATCGCCATCTTCGTCGAAGACGCGCGGGCCGCGGCCGGCTACCGCGTCGTGCGCACGGCCGGGCTCTCCGAGGTCATCGTGCCGCCCGACTTCCGCGAGATGATCCGCGCGCGCTCGGCCGAGGACGGCGTGGTGCGCGCCGACGGGGTCGAGCTGCCGCCCGACACCAGCGGCTTCGTGCGCCGCACGCTCCACTACTACGTGCCGTGCGTGGTGCGCGGGCGGATGGTGGCCGTCATCGGGCTCGGGCGGGCCGTGGGCGGCGGGCTGCTCTCGTCGGAAGACTTGGAAATCCTGCGCACCGTCTCGGGCTACGTCGCCGTCGCCGTCGAGAACAGTCTGCTCTACGAGGAGCAGCGGGAGCGCGCCGCCGAGTTGGAGCTTTTGAAGGAGTTCAACGAGTCCATCGTCGAGTCCATCAACGTCGGGCTGCTCGCGGTGGACGCCTCGGGCAACGTGACGGCCTGCAACACGGCGCTCGAACAGATGCTCGGCCTGCGGCGCGACGAGGCGGTCGGACGCCGCGTCGAAGACCTCTTCGCCGAGGACTTCGCCGAGACCCTGCGGCAGGCGCTCGGCCGCTCGGGCTGGGAGCTGTCGGAACTGCGCAACATCTACAAGCTGCACACGGCGACGCGGCGCGGCCGCCCGCTCATCCTCAACGTCGCGCTCGCGCCGCTCAAGCGCGCCGACTCGGGCGAGCACACCGGCGCGCTCGTCGTCCTCGAAGACGTGACGGGCCGCGTCCGGCTCGAAGAGCAGTTGCAGCAGCGCGAGAAGCTCTCCTCCATCGGCCTCCTCGCGGCCGGCGTCGCCCACGAGATCAACACGCCCCTGACGGGCGTCTCCTCCTACACGCAGATGCTGCTCGGGATGCTCAACGAGACCGACCCGAAGCACGCGCTCTTGCAGAAGATTCGCCGGCAGACCGACCGCGCCACCGGCATCGTCGGCAACCTCCTCAACTTCTCGCGCACGGGCGGGGCCACCGAGTTCGCCGAGGTCGATCTCAACCGCGTCCTCGAAGACACTCTGCAACTGCTGGAGCCGCAGTTGCGCCACAGCCGCGTCGAGCTGGCCCGCCAGTACGACCCGGCGCTGCCGCCCGTCTACGGCAACGCCGGCAAGCTCCAGCAGGTCTTCACCAACCTGCTGCTGAACGCGCGCGACGCGCTGCCCGACGGCGGCACGGTGACGCTGCGCACCGCGCGCTCCGACGACGAGGCCGTGAGCATCGAGGTCGCCGACGACGGCATCGGCATCGCGCCCGAGAACGTCGCGCGCATCTACGACCCGTTCTTCACGACGAAGGGCGTCGGGCGCGGCACGGGCCTCGGCCTCGCCGTCTCTTACGGCATCGTGCAGGAGCACTCGGGCCACATCTCGGTCGAGAGCGCGCCGGGCCGCGGCACCACCTTCCGCATCGCGCTGCCCACGGCCGGCGCGCACGCCCGCCTGCAAGCGGCGAGCGATTAAAGGCCGCGAACCGTCAAATCGAAGTTTTCGGTCGTCAGTCAGCCGTCGGTAAAGACAACGACTGCCGACTGACGACCGGGAACTGCTTTCCGTCACGGTTCACGGTCTCTCCTCCTTCACCGTCCGGCCCGTCTTCCGACAAAGGAAGGTGCCCATGAAGTCCCTCTCCCCCGGCCGTCGTTCTCACAGGCGTTTCCCACTTTTACTGCTCGCGTCGGCGCTCGCCGGGGCGTGGCTCGCGGGCGCGGGCGCGACGGCGGAATCGGTCGTCGTCCCGCCCGGCAACCCGCCGCCGCAACCCCCGGCGCGCAACTTCGAAAGCCCGCAGGTGCACCCGCTCGCCCTCACGCCCGACGGCACGCGCCTGCTCGCCGTCAACTCGCCGAACGCCACCCTCTCCGTCTTCCAGCTCTCGGGCGGCTCGCCCGTGCTCAGCGCCGAAATCCCCGTCGGCCTTGAGCCGGTCTCGGTCGCCGCGCGCAACGACCGCGAGGCGTGGGTCGTCAACTGGCTCTCGGACTCCGTCAGCGTCGTAGACCTCACCGCGGGCAACGTCGTCCGCACCTTCGACGTGGGCGACGAGCCGACCGACGTGCTCTTCGCCGGCCTCAACCGCGAGCTGGCCTTCGTCTGCGTCTCCGGCCCGGCGCAGGTCAAGGTCTTCGACCCGTCGTCCTCGTCGGCCGCGCCCCTGCGCGCGCTCGACATCTTCGGCAAGCAGCCGCGCGCGCTGGCGCGCGACGCGCAGGGCGGACGCGTCTTCGTCTCCGTCTTCGAGTCGGGCAACCAGACGACCGTCGTCCCGCCGGCGGTCGTCGCCGCACAGGGCGGCCCCCCGCCGCCCTCGCCGCCGCCGGCGCCGGGCCTGCCGCCGGCCCCGCCCACCTCGCTCGTCGTCAAGTGGAACGGCGCGGCGTGGGCCGACGAGACGGGCAGCACGCGCTGGGACAGGTTCATCAACTACACGCTGGCCGACGTGGACCTCGTCGTCATCGAGGCCGCCGGGCAGACGCCCGCGCTCGGCGCGCAGGTGCGCGGCCTCGCCACGCACCCCGGCAACATGGCCTTCGACCCGGCGACCTCGCGCCTCTTCCTCGCCAACCTCGAATCCGAGAGCGTCCGCCGCTTCGAGCCGAACCTGCGCGGCCGCTTCCAGCACAGCCGCGTCTCCGTCCTCGACGTGGGCGCGGCGGGCGCGCCCGCCCTCTCGGCCGTGCGCGACCTCAACCCGCACGTGGACTTCTCGAACCCGGCCGGCACGGACGCCGAGCGCGCGCAGAGCCTCGCCCTCCCCTCGGACATCGCGCTCTCTTCCGACGGCACCGTCTTCGTCGCGGCGACCAGCTCGGCGAAGGTCGGCGTGCTGGCGGCCACGGGCGTCGTCACCGCGCGCATCGGCGTCGGGCAGGGGCCGACCGGCCTCGCGCTCGACGAGCCGCGCTCGCGCCTCTACGTCCTCAACCGCTTCGAGCAGACCGTCAGCGTCGTCAACACCGCGACGCGCGCGCAAGTGTCGCGCGTCGCCGTCGGCTTCAACCCCGAGCCGCCCGAGGTGCGCGACGGCCGCCGCATCCTCTACGACGCGGCGGCGTTCTCGGCCCACGGCACGGTCTCGTGCGCGAGCTGCCACCCCTCGGGCCACCGCGACGGGCTGGCGTGGGACTTGGGCGACCCGCAGGGCGCGACGGTCACCGTCTTCGGCACGCAGCACCACCCGATGAAGGGGCCGATGGTCACGCAGTCTCTGCGCGGCATCATCGGCGCGGAGCCTCTGCACTGGAGGGCCGACCGCCACAACCTCTCCGAGTTCAACCAGACCTTCGTCGCGCTCTTGGGTAGCCCGCGCCTGCTCACGACGCCCGAGATGGGCGCGTTCGAGAACTTCGTCCGCACGCTCACCTACCCGCCCAACCCGCACGAGGCGCTCGACCGCTCCTACCCCGAGGGCCCCCCGGGGCCGAATCAGGCCGAGGGCGCGCGCAACTTCACCAACTCGCGCTTCACCCTCATCCTCGGCTGCAACGGCTGCCACCGCGCCTTCACCGGCTCGGACTTCGACATCGGCAGCGACCTCCAGACCATCCCGCGCGACATCCTCCAGCAGTCGCAGGCGTTCAAAGTCCCGCAGCTGCGCGGCCTCTACCAGAAGACGGGCCTGCGCAAGCCGGCGCCGGGCGAGCCGCGCGCGGCGCAGATCACCGGCTTCGGCTTCACGCACGACGGCACTTTCGACACGCTCATGGAGTTCCTGCGCCAGCCCATCTTCCGCGGCTTCGACAACGACGAACAGCGGCGCGAGATGGAAGCCTTCCTGCTCGCCTTCGACACGGGGCTGGCGCCCGCGGTCGGGTTGCAGGTGACGGTCGGCGCGAACAAAGGCGACCCGGCCGTCGCCGCGCGCCTCGAACTGCTCGTGGGTCAGGCGTCCGCGCTCGGCGTAGGCAACTGCGACCTCGTCGTCAAAGGCATCTACGGCGGCGCACCGCGCGGCTTCACGTTCGACCGCGCGTCGGGGAGGTTTCTGCCCGACGCCCTCACGGAAGCGCCCGTCACCTTACAGACGCTCGTCGCGGCCGCGGGGCCGGGCGCGGAGCTGACCTTCACGGGCGTGCCGCGCGGCACGGGCCGGCGCTTCGGCATCGACCGCGACTCCGACAACACGCTCGACGACGACGAGCCGGGCCGGCCCGTGAGCATCAACGGCCGCGTCGTGGACGGGGCGGGCAACCCCGTCGCCGGCGTCCGCGTAGACCTCTCCGGCTCGCAGCGCGCCTCGGGCCTGACGGACTCGCTCGGCCGCTTCGCCTTCAACTTCGTCTCGGCCGCGGGCACGCACACCGTCACGCCCGCGCGCGCCGGCCTCGGCTTCACGCCCGCCTCGCGCACCTTCGCCGCGCCGACTTGGAACCGCTCGGCCACCTTCGTCACCTCGGCCACGGCCAACGCCTCGGACGCGACCGCGTTCTTCGTGCGCCAGCACTACCACGACTTCCTCAACCGCGAGCCCGACGCGGGCGGCCTCCGCTTCTGGTCGAACGAGATCGAGGCGTGCGGCGCGGACGCGCGCTGCCGTCAGGTCAAGCGCGTCAACGTTTCGGCCGCGTTCTACTTGTCCATCGAGTTTCAGGAGAGCGGCTTCCTCGTCTACCGTGCGCACAAGGCCGCGTTCGGCGACCTGCCGGGCCGCCCCGTGCCCGTCCCCTTCGAGCGGCTGATGACGGAGGCGCAGCGCCTCGCGCGCAACGTCGCCGTCGGCGTCGGCGAGTGGCAGCGGCAGCTCGAAGAGAACAAGGGGGCTTACTTCTCGGGCTTCGTGCGGCGGCCCGAGTTCGCGGCGCGCTTCCCCGCGGGGATGCCGGCGGACGAGTTCGTGCGGACGCTCGACGCGAACGCGGGCGGCGTGCTGACGCCGGCCGAGGCCGAGTCGCTGACCGCGCAGCTTCGCGGCGACCCCTCGGACGCTATGCGCGCGCGGGTGGTGCGGCACGTGGCCGAGAACGCCGAGCTGACGCGCCGCGAGTTCCGCAAGGCGTTCGTCCTGATGGAATACTTCGGCTACCTCCGGCGCAACCCCGACGCCGCGCCCGACACCAACTTCAACGGCTGGCGCTTCTGGCTCTCCAAGCTCGACGAGCACCACGGCAACTTCGCCAACGCCGAGATGGTGCGCGCCTTCATCGAGTCCATCGAGTACCGCCAGCGCTTCGGGCGCTAAGGCAATTAAGAATTAAGAATTAAGAATTAAGAATTAAAGATGCGTGGCGGCGAAACTCGAAGGGCGCTCCGCCGCTACACATTTTTAATTCTTAATTCTTAATTCTTAATTGTTCTTCGCTTTTCCCCGCGCTGGTGCTACTCTGCACGCGCTCCCGCATCCGCAGACGTTTGGACGGTCTCTCCTTTATGACGAACGGTCAAACGAACAGCCTCGCGCGCGCCGCCCTGTGCGCGCTGCTCCTGTCGTGCGCCGCGCCCTTCGCCTCGGCCAACGGCCCGCGCCGGCAGGAGGCGCGCGTCGACATCCGGATGCGGTCGTTCGCGCCGCCGGCCGGCGGGCGCGTCAGCGTCGAGGCGAGCGAGGGCGGCGGCCGCGTCCGCGTCACGGCGCTCTCGCTGCCCGACCCGCAGACGGTCGCGCCGGGGTCGCGCGCCTACGTCGTCTGGGTGGTCGGCGACGGCCGCATCGCCAACCTCGGCGAGCTGCGCCGCGACGAGCGCGGCAACGGCGGCCTCGCCTTCGACCGCCCCGCCGGCTTCGAGCGCTACAGCGTCGTCGTCACCGCCGAATTGACGCCCGCGCCCGAGCGCCCCGGCTCGCCCGTCCTCTCCACCCGCGCCAACGAGATCGGCCCGCTCTACCCGCCGCCCGCGGTTGAGGCGACACGGCCCGCGGCCGGGGCCGCGCGACCCGCCGAGACTCCCGCCCCCGCGGCCACGCCTGACGCCGCGCCCGCGCGCCCGGCGGCGACGCCCGCGCCCGCCGCGCGACGCGGCCGCGACGCGCCGCGCGCCCCCGGCCCCGGCTTCTACGGCGAGGTGGACACGGCTCTGGCCGAGCAGGGCGGCGGGCGCGTCATCACGCTCGACGGCGAACAGCTCGCGCCCGACGCGCGCGGCGAGGCCCGCGCCGCCACGCGCGCCGGCAGCGCTTACGTCCGCGCCGACTTCGACCGCGTGCCGCTGCCCACGGCCGTCGGGGCCGAATACTTCGTCCTGTGGGCCGTCATCCCCGACGGCCGCATCGTCTACATGGGGAGCCTGCCGGCCGGCGACGCGCTCAACCTCGCCGAAATCTACGTCCGCACGGCCGGCTTCGACTCCGACGACTTCACGCTCTTCGTCACGGCCGAGCGCCGCCGCCCCGTGCCCGCGCCCTCGGGCCGCCGCGTCCTCTCGCCCAAGTCGGCCCGGCTCATCGTCAAGTGATAAAATAGTTTCGAGTTTCGAGTCCCGAGTTCGGAGGCGCCCGCTTCCCGGCCCGGGGCTCGGAACTCGAAACTCGTTTTGAGGTTTTGAATGGCGAAGAAGGGTTCCGTCCTCGTCGTCGACGACGAGGAGATCATGCGCGACGTGCTCGAGACGCTGCTCTCGGCCGAGGGCTACCGCGTCGAGCTGGCGAAGACGGGCGAGGAGGGGCTGGAGACTTACGGCCGCCGCCCCTTCGACGTGGTGCTGCTCGACGTGTCGATGCCGGGCATGGGCGGCCTGCGCGCGCTCGAAGAGATTCTGAAGACGGACGCCGAGGCGGTCGTCGTGATGATCACGGCCTACGCCACCTTCGACACGGCCATCGGCGCGTGGGAGCGCGGGGCCTTCGGCTGCGTCCGCAAGCCCTTCCAGAACGAGCTGATCCTTTCGACGGTGGCCGCCGGCATCAAGCGGCGGCGCAAGGAGGAGGAGCGGCAGAACCTGCGGCGCGCGATGAGCCGCAGCGTCGAGCGCGGCTCGATCATCGTCCGCTCCGAGAAGATGCAGGCCGTCTTCCAGCTCGTCGATCAGGTCGCGCCCGCGCGCTCGACCGTCCTCATCACGGGCGAGTCGGGCACGGGCAAGGAGCTGATCGCGCGCTCGCTCCACATGCAGAGCCCGCGCGCCGCGCGCCCCTTCGTCACCGTCAACTCGTCGAACATCCCCTCGGAGCTTCTGGAGTCCGAACTCTTCGGCCACACGCGCGGCGCCTTCACGGGGGCCGTCGCCGCCAAGCGGGGCTTGTTCGAGGTGGCCGACGGCGGCTCGATCTTCCTCGACGAGATCGGCGAAATCCCGCCCGAGACGCAGTCGCGCCTGCTGCGCGTCATACAGGAGCGCGAGTTCCTGCCCCTCGGCGACACCGTGCCGCGCAAGGTGGACGTGCGCATCATCGCCGCCACCAACATCGACCTCAAAGAGGCCGTCCGGCAGGGCACGTTCCGCGAAGACCTCTACTACCGTCTGGCCGTCGTGCCGCTGGAGCTGCCGCCCCTGCGCGAGCGGCGCGAGGACATCCTCCCGCTCGCGCAGCACTTCATACGCAAGTACAACGAGGAGAACAGCCGCGAGGTCTCCGACCAGCTCGCGCCCGACGTGCTCGCGCTGCTCGAACAGTACACGTGGCCGGGGAACGTCCGCGAGCTGGAGAACGTGATGGAGCGCGCCGTCGTCATCGCGCCGGGGCGCGAGGTGACGCGCCAGTGCCTGCCGGCCGACATCACCGACCCGCAGAAGTCTTTCGGCGGCGCGCTCTCGGCCGCCGGCGCCGGCACGGTTGACCTGAGCCGCGGCATCAACTTCTACGACGAGGTGCGCCGCTTCGAGATCGACCTCATCCGCCGCGCCCTCGACCAGACGGGCGGCCACCAGTCGCGCGCCGCCCGCCTGCTCGGCATGAACGCCACCACGCTCAACTCCAAGATCAAGACCTACAACATCCAGCTCCGCCCCTGAAGTGTGACCGGGCAGGGCCGCGCGCGGCGGGCCGTCCGCGCGCGGCGGAAGGGAGAAGACGACATGCTTCACCTCGGGCTATCGCTCCTCGGCTTGACGTGGCTCGCCTCGTTACAGCCGGCCGCCTCGCCTCCGCCGCCCCGGCCGGACTCCTGCCCCGTTATTGAGATAAGCTGCGGCAGCGAGGAGCAGTGTCGGAGTAAGGCGAGGAGGCGCGTGCTGTCGGTGACGATAGCGGGCGTCAGCGCGACCCTCACGCCGACTCTCACGTGGTGCGTCTCGGCCGGCACCATCGTCAGCGGTCAGGGCACGGGCGCGGTCTTGGCGGACGCGAGCGACGTGCAGGAAGAGTACGTGACCGTGGTGGTCGTGGTCGGCAGGCTCCCCAAGGGCTGCCCGACGACCGAAACCTACCTGATGGAGCTACCCGAGGCCGCGCCCGCCTCCGCACACGGAGGCGGCGGCGCGGAGGGTCGGGACGTTTCAGGCGACGGGGCGGGGGAGTCCGCGCGGTGAGCAACTGGACTGACCCGGAGAAGTGGGAGCTGTGGCGGCGCGCCGAGACGTGCCCGGTCTGCCTGCGCGGGCGGCCTTCGGACTTGCTCGCCGACCTCGAAGCCTCTTACGTGCTGGCGGGCGAGGACGCGCCGATGAAGGGCTACTGCTTCCTCATGCTCAAGCGGCACGCCGTCGAGCTCTACGAGTTGGGGGCGGAGGAGGCGGCCGCCTTCATGCGCGACGCGCAGAGGGTTTCGCGCGCGGTGCACGAGCTGACGGGCGCGGTGAAGCTCAACTACGAGATACACGGCAACACCGTCCCGCACCTGCACCTGCACCTCTTCCCGCGCTACCCCGGCGACCCCTTCGAGTGGCGGCCGGTCGACCCGCGCTCCGTCAACACGCCGGTCTACGCGCCGGGCGAGTTCGCCGCCTTCGCCGAAAAACTCCGCGCCGCGCTCCGTTGATAACTCTCATGCCGCCCGCGCATGGTTCTCGTCAACCCGCGCGCGCGAAGAGTCTCGATGAGTAAACCCTACGACGCCATCGCCGGCGAGTGGCACGCGGGCCCCCGGCAGTTCAGGGCGAAGAAGTACGTCGACCTGTTGCTCGGCGGCCTCCCGCGCGGCGCGCGCGTACTCGACCTCGGCTGCGGGACTGGCGAGCCCGTCGCGCGCTACCTCGTCGGCGCGGGGTTCCGCGTCGTGGGCGTGGACGAGTCGGCGGGGATGCTTGAGATCGCGCGGCGCGTCGTCCCCGAGGCCGAGCTGATCGAGGGCGACATGTGCGGGGTCGAACTCCCCGGCACCTTCGACGCGGCCGTCGCGTGGGACTCGCTCTTCCACGTCGAGCGCTCGCGCCACCGCGCCGTCTTCCGCAAAGTCTCGGCCGCGCTCGCGCCCGGCGCGCCGTTCCTGCTCTCGACCGGCGGCACGGGCCACCCCGGCTTCACCTCCGAGATGTACGGCCGGGCCTTCTTCTACAGCGGCTTCGAGCCGGAGGAGGCCGCGGGCCTGCTCAGGTCGGAGGGGTTCGAGGTCGAGCTGTGCGAGGTGGACGACCCCTCGTCGCTCGGCCGCCTCGCCGTCCTCGCGCGCAGGGCCGCGTGAGTCGAGGGCGCTACCGCCCACTTCTTTTATGGACAAGACTCTCGGTGCCTTAGAGGCCATCAGCGAGGGCGAGGCGCGGTTCGAGCGCGCGCGGCGGGCGGCGGGCTTCGCGCTCGCGCCGGCCCTCTTCGCGCTGCTGATGCTGCTGCCTCTGGCGGGGCTCAAGCCGGAGGCGCAGAGGCTGGCGGCCGTCATGGCGGCCGTCGTCGTGCTGTGGGTGACGGAGGCGCTGCCGCTGCCCGTCACGGCGCTGCTCGGCGCGGCCGCCTGCGTGGTGATGAGGGTCGCCCCGGCGCGCGAGGTCTTCGCGCCGTTCGCAGACCCGCTGATGTTCCTCTTCATCGGCTCGTTCATCCTCGCGCGCGGCATCTTCCTCCACCGCCTCGACCGCCGCCTCGCCTTCGGCGTCCTCTCGCTCAGGTGGGTCGGCGCGCGCCCGTCGCGAATCCTGTTCGCCTTCGGCGCGGTGACGGCCTTCATCTCGGCGTGGATTTCCAACACGGCGACGACCGCCATGATGTTCGCCATCGGCATGGCCATCCTCGCCTTCCTCTTCGAGCAGGAGCGCGAGGGCGGGACGCGCATCAACCGCTCGTACGCCACGGCGCTGATGCTGATGACCTCGTTCGCCGCCTCCATCGGCGGGCTCGCCACGCCCATCGGCACGCCGCCCAACGTCATCGGCCTCTCGTTCATCCGCAACCTCGTCGGCGTCGAGTTCCCCTTCTTCAAGTGGGCGATGATCGGCACGCCCGTCGTCGTCGTCCTCTTCCTCTGGCTCTTCGCCTACCTCAACTGGCTCGCGCCCGCGGGCACGCGCGAGATCGAGGGCAGCCGCGAGATGCTCACGCGCGAGCGCGAGCGGCTCGGCGGGTGGACGCGCGGCCAGCGCTCGACGCTCGCCGCCTTCCTCGTCACCGTCGCCCTCTGGGTCGTGCCCGGCGTCATCGCGCTCGCGTGGGGCGACCAGAGCCCGCTCTACAGGTCGGTCAACAGCAGCGTCCCCGAGGCCGTGGCCGCGCTGGCCGGGGCGGGACTGCTCTTCCTGCTGCCGGGCGACGGCGGCGGCCGGGCGATGACGTGGGACGAGGCGGTGAAGATCGACTGGGGCGTGGTGCTGCTCTACGGCGGCGGGTTCGCGCTCGGCGTGCTGTCGTTTCAGACGGGGCTGGCCGAGGCGGTGGGGCGGGGGCTGACGGGCCTCCTGCCGGTGAGCGGCGGGACGGGCCTGCTGGTGGCGTCCGTTGTGGTGGCGGTCGTCACCTCGGAGGCGACCTCGAACACGGCCTCTGCCAACATGGTCGTCCCCGTCGTCATCGCCATCGCGCGCGCGCAGGGCGTAGACCCCTTGGAACCCGCGCTCGGCGCGACGATGGCCGCGAGCCTCGGCTTCATGCTCCCGGTCTCGACGCCCTGCAACGCCATCGTCTACGGCTCCGGCTACGTCCCCCTCGCCCGCATGATCCGCTACGGGATACTGCTCGACATCGTCGGCGTCGTCCTCATCGTCGCCCTCGTCAAACTGCTCGTCCCGATCTTGAGGTGAGAAGCGGGAGGAACCCGCCTGTGAATGGCGACGCGGCCGCGCGATTCCCGCCCCCGCCTGCGACGAGCTTAGCTCGACTCACGCTCGTTCGAAAAAGCGCCCCCGGCCGCGAGGTTTATCTGTAAATGGCTTTGTTACATAAGTCCCGTTTGTTTCAAAAGTCGGCGGGCTGTTACAAAAGTCGGGTTAGGCTTTGTGTTTCCGTCTGGCGGGGAGCTTGGCAGGTAAGTCCGACTCGTCATCAACCAGCACGTCTAAGCTGACGTTCGCCAGCCGAGCGTATTGCAGGAGCATTATCAACGACGGCTCACGCTTGCCCGTCTCGTATTCCGAGATTTGACTTGGGGCGACGCCCTCAACCTCTAGCCGCGTGACCATCCCCGTCTGAGACAGGCCGAGCGCGTCACGTATTGCCCGGAGCTTTTCGCCTAGACGCTCCGGCCTCTGGCGTGCTTTCTTGCCCATCAGGAGTCACCTCCCGACGGGCAGAGCCGCACACGGGTCTTGCCGCTACTAGCAAATACTAGTAGAATGTCTTTGCGTAACTGATTCGCCGTGAGTTGGAACCTTCCATGCTCAACGGCGACGCCCATCACTCAGCTTGAGGTTGAGGCGAGCTACGCATCCCGTTGCCTTACGTTTTCAAAGAAAAGAGCGTGCGGAGAATACCATAGGAGGTAGCGCATGGGCATTCTCGTTAACTGATTAAAGGGTAAGGGTGCGGATGCCAGATTCCGCACCCCACGCGCGCCGCCGTGGGTAGACGGTGGGCGCGCATAGGGGCCGCGTATGCGTCGGCAGGACGTGTGCGCGGCCCTGACGTATAAAACGGAAGCGGCGCATCGGCTGTCAACCTTTGCGCCGTCCCGCTTCTTTATTTTTATGAAATTTAAATACTCAAGTAATGTCTTTCCACTCTTTTGCCTTAACCGTCGCCGTATCAAACCGTGAGAGGTGTTTATAATTTTCGGTGGCTATAATGATCTCTTCGATATCTGCACTTACTAAATGCGCTTGGGCCGCTAAAATAGCGTCCCCGTCCAAAGCCTTTTTATCCGCTGTAGGTAACCCTATGTTTCTTACATAAGCCCAAAGCCTAGCAGCCTTAAGCATCATATCTGTAGTAAGCGGAACATATCCGATTGCGGTTTTGAGTCCGTCTAGACGCCTGAGAGCCCTCAACTTGTTGGCGCGTATCAACTCACGCCGAAGCTCATAATCGGATATCTCTGGAAATCTAACGGCAACACCGCGCGCAAGCAGTTTCTCTAACCACTCACTACAGGCTGTGTTTTCAGGTGAGGCGTTGGGGTTTGTCACCATGCCTAGAGGACTTGTGTCTAGGAAAATGAGCATGGTTTATGGGCATGGCTAAGAAAAGAATTTCCTATCCGAAAGCCGATCTTCGTCTAACACTCCACGCAAATATTCCCACGTCTCGCGTTGTTCCTCCGCGTCCTCATTACGCCAAGCCTTTAACAACGCTATTGCCGCGATATTTTCAGGCGGAATAACGACAGCCTTCTTGGGTTGGAAGTAGAAAACAGGTTTAGGCTTCCGGCGCTTCCATCGCTCAAGGGCGAGGTGGCCGCTCTTAAAGTCAAGATACCTTTTTAAGAGCTTATCCTTGCGACACCTCACGCGCAGTCTTTCGTAATCGGGTAGATACATCCAATTTAAGATAGGCTCAGGGCATTTTCTTGGTAGAGTTTCGCTCATTGTTGCCCCCTATTCCGCATCAACGTAAGGCGTGCTTGACGCCCCAAGAAGTGTTTTGAGGCTTCCCGCTTTGGCGTCCGCGCGGTCAAGTAATTCCCTTAACCTTTGTACGTCCCTAGAACTCATCGCCACGAAGAGGTCTTTAAGTTCATCCCCCTGATGGTATGTAATCTTGAGTGTGTGAATTATCATAGACGCTATCGGCGCATCTTCTACGCTCTCACCGAAAATGGGCCTAATATCTGAGAGGACGCGGGCGCTACAATAGGTGCGTCCGTGTTCCCGCAGCAACATCCCCGACTTAGATGCAATTTCGAGAGTCTTGCTCTCTAGTAGTTTAATAAAGTTTTGCTTGAAACCATCACAACGTTTAGAGGCGTGTTCCAACAATTCTGAACGACTTTCATTTACCGCCTCGCAGATATCCTCAACGAAAAAGTCAGTCGGGACTTCTGCGCCAGTACGGAGCGCGTTAAGCGAAAATAGAACTTCAAAAATATCTTCTAAATCCTCTGCCGGGATACTGGACACTTTAGACGCGACCCTGTTAGCAACTGTCCTGTACCTGATAGATGGGGCTATCTCGTCGAGCGCGGAGAGAAGTTCTTGAACGGAAGCATCCGTAAGGGTAAGAAGTCGCGCCAGTCCTATTTCGTATTCTTCTGGGATCGTGAAAACAGCCATAGTTTGCCTTGTAGCAAATCTGGAATTACATCAACCCTCAAAAGAAGGTACGCCGGCCGACGGGGATTATATATATAAAGGTAGATATTACATAGCATTTCTTATAAGAAATGACAACCATACCCCGCTGGCGTATGGTCACCCTCTCCTCAACCCATTTCTTGGAGGTGAACAATGCTTTCGCAAATCAACTTCGGCCCTTTTAGCACCCTCTAAGTTAAAGAAAACAAAGGAAATAAGTCTTGATTTCGAGGGCGGAAAAGCGTATTATGTACCTAATTTCAAGGGGGAAATAAATGGCCTAGCCAAGCGTGCGACCGCCCAGCTAAGACCTTTTCGACCACAGCGTGTGCGACCACACTGTAGCCGCAAGTCTATTGTGTCCGCATCACGCACCGAAAGCAAGGTGCACGATGGAACCCAGCCGAAAGCCTACCTACCCCCAAAACTGGCGCGAATTCACCCTCAGCCAAACGAACGAAAAAGCGAAGTTTCTAGAGTTGCTTTTTGCCCTCTGTGAAGGGTTAGAAGAGCCTCCGCAACACATGGGCCGCGCCCGTGCCCCGCTCTTAGACCGCTTCTTCTCGGTCGTCTATAAAGTCTACTCGACCGTCTCGTCCCGCCGTTTCACTTCAGACCTTAGAGACGCCAGACAACGCGGCTACACGTCCACCGTCCCGACCTATGTCTCCGTCTCGCGATACCTCGAAAGCGAGGAAATGACGCCCGCCCTGAAACACCACTACCACAAACGCTCAAACGTGGAAACGGTCTTTGCTATGATAAAGGGAAGTTCGGCGAGAGGCTGAGAAGCAAGACGCGGACGGCGCAGGTCAACGAAGCACTCTGCAAGGTTCTCTGTCACAATCTGTGCTGCCTCATACACGCCATGTATGAGTTGGGGCTTGACGTGACTTTTGAAACAGAATCGCCGGCTGTTACATAAGTAGGGGGGCCTAATTATGTAACAAAGCCTCTGTAAGCCAACCCGGCCGCCGGTTCCCAGCGAACGGCGGGCGGTCAGTTGGGCGAGACGAGTTTGAGGCCGAGGATGCCGGCGACGATGAGGGCGATGCAGAGGAGGCGGGCGGCGTCGCGCGGCTCGCCGAAGAGGAGCATGCCGAGCAGCGCCGTGCCGACCGCGCCGACGCCAGTCCAGACGGCGTAGGCCGTGCCGATGGGCAGCTCTTTGACCGCGGCGGCCAGCAGGATCATGCTGACGATCAGGCAGACGCCCGTCCACACGCTCGGCCACAGGCGCGTGAAGCCCTCGGTGTACTTCAGCCCGACGGCCCAGCCTATTTCGAAGAGGCCCGCGACGAGAAGGTAGAGCCACGCCATAAAGATTCCCCCGGAGTTGCTATTTAAGGATGAGAGATTTTAGATTCGACCGTCCGCCTTCGGCAAAGGCGCCGGCAGGCCCGGCGGTTGTCCGCCGCGAGCCAAAAACCTAAAACCAAAAATCAACATGGAGACCATCGTTTTCCTCGACCGCGACACGCTCGACGCCGAACTGCGGCGGCCCGCGTTCGCCCACCGCTGGGTGGACTACGGGGCGACGCGGCCCGAGGAGGTGGTCGAGCGGCTCGGCGAGGCGACGGTGGCCGTCGTCAACAAGGTGGCGCTCGGGGCCGACGCGCTCGCGCGGCTGCCGCGGCTGCGCCTTGTGGCCGTCGCCGCGACGGGCACGGACAACGTCGACCTCGACTTCTGCCGCGAGCGCGGCATCACGGTCTCGAACGTGCGCGGCTACGCCGTGCGCACGCTGCCCGAGCACGTCCTGATGTTGATGCTGGCGCTCAGGCGCAACCTCTTGGCCTACCGCGAGGACGTGCGGCGGGGCGAGTGGGAGAGGGCCGAACGCTTCTGCCTGCTCACGCACGAGGTGCGAGACCTGCGCGGCTCGACGCTCGGCGTCGTCGGCTACGGCGCGCTCGGGCGCGCGGTGGCGGAACTGGGGCGCGCGCTCGGGATGAATGTCCTCGTGGCCGAGCACAGGGGCGCGGGGCGGACGCGCGAGGGGCGCGTCGAGTTCGGGGAGTGTCTGCGCGCGAGCGACGTGGTGACGCTGCACGCGCCGCTCACCGAGGAGACGCGCGGGCTGATCGGGCGCGCGGAACTGTCTCTGATGAAGCCTTCGGCGATTCTGATTAACTGCGCGCGGGGCGGGGTGGTGGACGAGCCGGCGCTGGCCGAGGCGCTCGTGGGGGGGAGGATCGCGGGGGCGGGCTTGGACGTGCTCTCGGTCGAGCCGCCGCGGGCCGGGGCCGACGGCGGGCGCAACCCCCTGCTCGCCCTCGACCTGCCCAACCTCATCGTCACGCCCCACGTCGCTTGGGCCAGCCGCGAGGCCATGCAGGCCCTCGCCGACCAACTCGTCGCCAACATCGAGGCGTTCGTCGAGAAAAACAGTCCGGAGTTCGGGGCCTGAAGCCGGGGTCAGAAGCAGCGGAACTCGGCTTCGACTCCGGGCTGCGGATTTCGGACTCCGGACTGTTTTATTCGTGATGCTCGGCCGTGTAGAGGCGGAGGATTTCCTGTCCCTGTCGGGAGCGCGGGTCGATGGTGCGCAGGTGCTTGCGGCCCTGCATCTCCCAGATCGCCGTGACCTGCCCGTCCTTCTCGACGGCGTGGTAGGTGATCTCCTCCTGCGGGGCCGGGGCTTGGGCCTCGGCGGGCGCGGCCTCTGCCGCCGCGGGTGCGGCGTCGGCCGCTGCGGGTGTGGCCTCAGGCGCGGGGGCGGCCGACCCGCCGCCCGCCTGCCCGTCCTCGGCGGGCGCGGGCGAAATCGCGTTCTCGTTCTCTGACATGCTCGTTCCTCTTCGCTCTTCGGATTTTGAAATGATTTGCGCCGGGGATTGTGGCACAGCCGGGACGCGGAAGGCAAAGGAAGGGTGAAGGGTGCCGGGTGACCGTTGAAAGCAACTTGTCTTTCAACGGTCGCCCGGCACCCTTCACCCTTCAGCCTGCTTACGCCGCTTCCCTGCGCGCGAAGACCTCGGTCGGGCGGCGGGCGCGGGCCTTGTCTTCCATGTCGCGCCGCCAGATGTGGCGCTGCGTGCGGCAGGCGAGGACGCAGAGGAGGGCGAGGCCGCCGGCGGCGACGTAAGGCAGCGCCTTCTCCATCCGCCGCGTGCCGTAGAAGACGAGGAGCGCGTTGACGGCGACGACGGCGAGGCGGAACTCGGTCGGGCCCAGACGGAAGTGGCTGATGCGGAAGCGGTCGGTCGCGGCGAAGGAGAGGAACGAGTTGACCATGAAGCCCCCGGCCACGCCGAGCAAAAGCAGCAGCGACAGGTGCGCGCGCTCCGGCAGGATGAGGGCGTAGCCGATGACGATCGAGGCGAGGAAGACGTAGTCGAGCAGGTGATCCATGTAGAAGCCCCAGCGGACGAGGCCCGTCCCGCGCGCGCGGCCGACCTTGCCGTCGAGGTGGTCGGTCACGTACTGGCAGACGACCATCGCGGACGAAGCCCACAGCCAGCGCCGGTCGGCGCGCGCGAGGTAGCCGAAGAGGACGACGAGCGCCGACCACGCGAGCGTCAGCATCGTCAGGTGGTAGGTCTCAAGCCACGCGGGGACGCGCGGCACGACGCGACGCGCCCACCGCCGCTCCAAAGGCGACAGCAGCGACGACCCGGCCTTGCTCGCCCCGCCGAACTGTTCTTTCAACATGGCAACCTCCGAATGAAAACATCCGGGAGAGTACGCACGGAGCAAGCAAAGGGTGAGCCACAAGCTTTCGCCGCCGGAAGGGCGCGCGCGAACGCATGCGCCGCCGGAAAAATTCGACAGGTGGCGGACGCGGCAGGCGGAGGCCCGGCCGCCGTTGAGGGCGGCGGCTCGAAGGCGAAAGGCAAAGGGCGGAAATGAAAGACGAGAGCCACGGCGGCTTTCGTCCTCCACTTCCGCCCTTTGAAGTTTGCCTTGCTTGGGACGCCCCGCCTGACGGCCGGGCCTCCGCTGCGTCAGGCGGGGCGGACGGCGAGGGCGTATTCGACGGCGCGGGCCGGGGAGATGACGCCCCAGCCCTGACGGTCGATCTCGATGTCGGGCAGGCGCTCGGCCGTGTCGATGAGGATGCGCTTGACCTGCTGCGGCGAGAGGTGCGGGTTGGCTTCGAGCATGCAGGCCACGGTCGAGGAGACGATGGGCGCGGCGAACGAGGTTCCGTCAACGAACTTGTAGTGCTCGCTGATAACGTCGGCCTCGTGGAGCTTGACCGAGATGAGCTGGCGCAGGAGGTAGACGGGGAGAGTGCGCGCCTCGTAGATGTCGCGGTCTACGTCCTTGTTCGCTTCGATGAGCGGGCGCAGCTCCTCGTCGGCGGCGCGGTCGAGCTTGGCGTAGAGTTCGGCCTCGGCGGCCGTCGGCGTGTGCGGCAGGATGGGCGCGGGAACCCAGATGCCGGGCGCGATCACGTCGGGCTTCTGCAACCCGTCGAAGGTCGGCCCGTAGGAGGAGCGGTACATGCCGCGGCGCGCGCGGTCGAGCGAGTTCTGGTCGTCGAGCCCGCCGACGGCAATCGAGGAGGGCGACGAGGCCGGCGGCAGCACGGGGTGGCCCGGCTCCCACCCGGCGTTGCCGACCGCGCAGACGACGACGAGGCCCGAGGCCACGGCGCTCTCGACCAGTTGGCACAGCGCGTTCGTCAGGTACGACTCCTCGCGGTCGCCGCCGGCCGAGATGTTGACGACGCGAATCTGGTAGCGCTCGCGGTTGTCCATCACCCACTTGAGCCCCCGCATGATGTTCTTCTCGGGGATGTGGCCGGACTTCGAGACCTTGACGAGGACGACCTTGCAGTCGGGCGCGAGGCCGCGGAAGTAGCCGCCCGAGAGCGCGCCGTTGCCGGCCGCGACGACCGAGGTCATCATCCCGTGCCAGCTCGCCGTGTCCACGGATTCGAGCGTGCCCGTGCCCTTCGGGACGATGTTGTGGTAGACGAGGATGCGGCTCTCGGGCGTCGTCAGGTCGGGGTGCGGGAAGAAGCCGGAGTCGAGGAAGGCGACCGTCACGCCGCGCCCCGTGACGCGCTCGTCGGCGCCGAGCCGCAGCCACGTGGGCAGCACGTAGCGTCCCTGCTCGAAGACGGCCGCGTACTTCTCGCTCTGGCGGTGCGCGCGCTCGAAGAGCTGGACGCAGCGCGGGCAGACGGCGTGCGGCTCGCGGCCCGCGGGCGCGTTGGCCGTGACGAGCCGCTTCAGCTCGTCCGGCAGTTGCCCGAACGGCGCTAACCCCTCGGCCGTCTCGCGCCCGCACACGGGGCACGCGGGCCGCCCCGCCGGCACATCGTGGCGCGGCGACGACTCAGCGGAAACAGTTTCAGACACGGCGAAGCGTCCCCCTCGTCAGCGGATCAGTTTTTTGCTTGCCGCTATCATGCAGTCGGAGCGCGGGCGAAGGCAAGCGATTGGGGGTCGGGAGACGGGCGCCGGTCGTCAGTTTTTGTCTTCGGCTTTACCGGCGGCTGACGGCTTAAACCGCGATCCGCGGTCTCGTTAGCATAGTCGCGGCAAATGGTATAAATTACCCCCAAACGATAAACCGGACGGCAGAGACGGGGGTGGCGAAGACCGATGGCTAAGGAACAGACGAGCGTGCCCGACATCTTCGTGCGCGCGCTGGCGCTGGCGCGCGAGAACCCGGAGATGTCCCTGCGCGACCTGCGCCGCAGGCTCCTCGACGAATTCGGGGGCGGGCCGATGCCGCCGCTCGCGAACCTGACCATCCCCGAGCAGGACGACCTCGCCCCGCACGAGGACTGGACGGCGGGCCTCTCCCTCGTGCGGCGCGGCATCCAGAACGAGGACTGGCGCGAGATCATGAACGGCATCCTCCTCAGCCTCGAACAGACGCGCCGCTACGAGCGCGAGCGCGGGCGGCTCGGGCAGGCCGACCACTGGCACGACCGCACCGTCGGCATCGAAGGCGCGCTCAAAAAGGGCGTCTCCAAGTGGATGCCCGAAGAGCTGATGCGCCTCGCGGAGCAATCGACGAAAAAAAGTAGCCAGTAGCCAGTAGCCAGTAGCGCTTCCGCGCCGCCACCACTGACGCTGACACCCGGACGATTCGATACCGAATGCTTTTCTACTGACTACTGACTACTGGCTACTGACTACTGCTTTATGAGCTTTCTCGACCGACTGATCCGAGACCCTTTGTACCAGCAGGGCGACCCGCGGCCGGCGGCGGAGTTCGAGGGCGGGGACGTGATCGTCAGCCCGGACACGCGTCGCGCCGCGCGCCTCCCGCCGGGGCAGACGCGGACGCGCAAGTGGCCCGTGCTCGACGCGCACGGCACGCCGCGGGTTGACTTGGAGGCGTGGGAGTTCGAGGCCGGCGGGCTGGTCGAGCGCCCTTCGAAGTGGTCGCTCGACACTTTCCTCCAGTTGCCGGCCGTGCGCGTCTACGCCGACTTTCATTGCGTGACGCGCTGGTCGCGGCTCGACAACGTCTGGGGCGGCGTCTCGACGCGCACGCTCGCGGAGCTGGTCGGCGTGCGGCCCGAGGCGAAGTTCGTCGCCGTCTCGGCCCACGACTACGGGTGGACGACGAACCTGCCCGTCGAATACTTCCTCGCCGAAGACTCGCTCTTCGCGTGGACGCACGACGGCCGGCCCATCCCCGAAGAGCACGGCGGCCCCGTCCGCCTCATCGTCCCGCAGCTTTACGCATGGAAGTCGGCCAAGTGGGTCAAGGGCGTCGAATTCCTCGCCGAAGACCGCGCCGGCTTCTGGGAGGAGGGCGGCTACCACATGCGCGGCGTGCCGTGGGCGGGGCGCGACGGCGAGCGCTTCCGCCGGCAGGAAGAGGAGTAGACAAAGCGAGAGGCTAGAGGCTTAGGGCCGGGGCTTGCCGAAGAACGCTCTTCGTCAGGCCCGCGGCCTCAAGTCTCTAGCCTCTCACCTTTCCCCCTTGTTCACCGCTTGTTGGGCGGCGGGCGTATTATGGGGGGGCGCGGCGTGCCGGTCAGTACGCAGACGCACAGTGTCGAGTCCGGCGGGCCGCCCTTCAACGACTAGAGGCGCGCGCGCGGCCGTAGTGTTATACTGCCGTTACTCCCAATCTTTCGCACAAGTTTTCCGGGCCGCGCCGCATGTCCCAAGCGACACGTGACGTCTCCGTGAAGGAAATTGAAGACTGACGTGAACGAGACCGCCCCTCAGCCGCCCGCCCCCGCCGCCCGCGACGCCGCCGGCCCGGCCCGCCCGGCCGTGCCCAAAGACGCGGCCGCCGTCATCCTCCTGCGCGAAGATTCAGACCCCGCAGACCCGCAGGTCTTCTGGGCGCGGCGCGGCAACCGCATGGCCTTCCTGCCCGGCTTCCACGCCTTCCCCGGCGGACAGCGCGAGGAGTCGGACGCCGAGGTCGGGGTCGACGGCGCGGCCGACCGGGAGACGGCGACGATGATCGCCTGCGCGGCCCGCGAGCTGTTCGAGGAGCTGGGCGTGCTCGTCGCGCGCGGCGCCGAGACTTTGACGAAGGGGCAGCTCGCCTCCGTGCTCGACGACCTGACCTCCGGGCGCATGACGTTCGCGGAGCTGCTCGGCCATTACGGGCTGCGGCTCGACGCGCGGGACTTCACCTTCGCCGGCCGCTGGGTGACGCCCCCTTTTAGCCCGCGCCGCTTCGACACCTACTTCTTCCTCGCGCGCTGCCCGCGCAAGCAGGAGCCGCGCGTCGTCGCCGGCGGCGAGTTCAGCGAGGGCGAATGGACGGGCGCGCGCGCGGCCCTCGGGCGCTGGCAGAGAGCCGAGGCGCTGGCCGTGCCGCCCGTCATCCACGCCCTGAAGACGCTCGCGGGCGGACTCACCGGCGACTTGGCGGAGAGGTTTTTGAGCGTGCCGCAGGCGCACCGCGAGCCCGTGCGCCGCATCGAGTTTCTGCCCGGCTTCGTCTGCTTCCCCGTGCGGACGCCGACGAAGCCGCCGGCCACGACGACCAACTGCTACGTCGTCGGCACGCGGGACTTCGTCGTCGTCGACCCCGGCTCGCCCTACGAGGACGAGCAGGCCGCGCTCGGCGAGTACGTGGACGAGCTGCGCGCCGCGGGCCGCGCGATGCGCGAGATCATCCTCACGCACCTGCACCCCGACCACGTCGCCGGCGCGGAGGCCCTGCGCGCGCGCGCCGGCGGGGGCGTCCCCGTCGCGGCGCACCGCCTGACGGCCGAGGCGCTCGGGGGCGCCGTGCGCGTTGACCGCTTCGTCGAGGACGATGAGATCATCGAACTTGACGGCGACCCGCGCCTGAGTTTGCGCGCGCTGCACACGCCGGGGCACACGCGCGGCCACCTCGCGCTCTACGAGGAGCGCGCGGGGGCTTTGCTCACGGGCGACTGCATCGTCGGCATCGGCTCGGTGCTCATCGAGCCGCCCGAGGGGAGCGTCCGCGACTACCTGCGCACGCTCGAACGCTTCCGCGGGCTGCCGCGCCTGACCGTGCTGCTCGGCGGCCACGGCCCCGCGGTCGGCGGCCCGCGCGAGAAGATCGACGAGTACATCGCGCACCGCCTCAAGCGCGAGCGCGACATCCTCGCGGCCGTGCGCGCCGGCGCGGGGACGCTCGCCGAGGTCGTCGCGCGCGTCTACACGGACGTTCACCCGCGCATGCACGCGATGGCCGAGCGCGCCGTCGCCGCGCACCTCGAAAAGCTCGAAGAGGACGGGCTGGTCACGCAGGACGCGGGCGGCCTCTACGCCGCCTCTCACGAAAGCAATAATTAACGGGATGGGAAGGAGTGCAGAAGTCAGAATGCAGAATGCAGAATGAAAGGCAGGCTCTCTTAATTCTGCATTCTGCATTCTGACTTCTGCACTGGTCTTGACCCCGCATGGCTACGAGTAAGAGCAAAAAGCAGAACGGCAGGCAGGCGACCGGCGCGCTGCGCGAGAGCGAAGAACTCTTCCGCACGATGGCCGACACCGCGCCCGTCATGATCTGGATGGCGGACGCCTCCGGCTCGCGCAACTTCTTCAACAAGGGCTGGCTCGACTTCCGCGGGCGCACGCCGGACGAGGAGGCCGACGCGGGCTGGCAGGAGGGCGTCCACCCCGAAGACCTCGCGCGCTTCCTCGAACTCTACAACGAAGCCTTCGCCGCGCGCCGCCCCTACACGACCGAGTACCGCCTGCGGCGGCGCGACGGCGCGTACCGCTGGATTCTCGCCAACGGCGTCCCGCGCCACTCGCCGGCGGGCGAGTTCGTCGGCTTCATCGGAACCTGCATTGACATCGACGACCGTAAGCGCGCCGAGCTTGAGCGCGCGCGGCTCGCCTCCGAGATCGAGGCCGAGCGCCGCCGCCTGCGCGACATCGTCGGCAGCGTCCCCGGCGTGGTCTGGGAGGCTTGGGGCGAGCCGGACGAGGCCGCGCAGCGCATCAACTTCGTCAGCGACTACGCCGAGCAGTTGCTCGGCTACACGGTCGAGGAGTGGCTCGCCGAGCCGAACTTCTGGCTCAAGCTCGTCCACCCGGAAGACCGCGAGCGCGCGGCGCGCGAGGCCCGCGCCAAGTTCGAGAGCCGCGAGGGCGGCGTGAGCGAGTTCCGCTGGCTGACGAAGGACGGCCGCGTCGTCTTCGCCGAGGCCCACTCCGGCCCGGTCTTCGACGAGCGGGGCCGCCCCGCCGGGATGCGCGGCGTGACGATGGACATCACCGGGCGCCGCCGCGCCGAGGAGGCGCTGCGCGCCAGCGAGGAGCTGAGTCAGGCCGTGCTCAACTCGCTTCAGGCGCACATCGCCGTGCTCGACCGCGAGGGGCGCATCGTCGCCGTCAACGAGGCGTGGCGGCGCTTCTCGGCGGAGAACGGCGGGGCCGGCGCGCGCACCGACGTGGGGGCGGACTACCTCCGGGTCTGCGACGCGGCGGCGGGCGGCGGCGGCGACGGCGCGTCCGAGATAGTGGAAGGCGTGCGCGCCGTCCTCGAAGGGCGCAGCGAGAGTTTCCGGGCCGAGTACCCGTGCCACTCGCCCGGCGAGGAGCGCTGGTTCACGCTCTACGCCACGCCGCTGCCGGGCGGGCGCGGCGGCGCGGTCGTCTCGCACATCCTCATCACCGACCGCAAGCGGGCCGAGGAGCAGTTGGAGCGGCGCGCGCGGCAGGCGACGCTCGGCGCCGACGTGGGGCGCGCGCTGGCCGAGAGCGGCACGACGCTGCGGCGCACGCTCCAGCGCTGCGCCGAGTCGGTCGTCGAGCAGCTCGACGCGGCGTTCGCGCGCATCTGGACGTACAACCCCGGCGAGCGGGTGCTGGAGTTGCAGGCGAGCGCCGGCATGTACACGCACCTCGACGGCCCGCACGGCCGCGTGCCTTTGGGCCGCTTCAAGATCGGCCTCATCGCCGAGGAGCGACGGCCGCACCTGACGAACTCCGTGGTCGGCGACCCGCACGTCGGCGATCAGGAGTGGGCGCGGCGCGAGGGCATGGTCTCGTTCGCCGGCTACCCGCTCGTCGTCGAAGACCGTCTGGTCGGCGTGCTGGCGATGTTCGCGCGCCGGCCGCTGCCCGACGACACGCTCGAAGCGCTCGCGTCGGTGTCGAACGTCATCGCGCAGGGCGTCGAGCGCAAGCGGGCCGACGAGGCGCTCAAGGAGTACGCGCGCGAGCGCGAGCGGATGTTCGAGGAGGTCTCCACGCCGGTCGTGCCCGTGCTCGAAGGCGTGCTGGTGCTGCCGCTCATCGGCTCGCTCGACACGACGCGCATGGAGCGGGCGACGAAGGCCGCGCTTCAGGAGGTGGCGCGGACGGGCGCGCGCGCCATCATCATCGACATCACGGGCGCGCGCGTCGTCGATTCGCACGCGGTCGCCAACCTCGGCAACCTCGTCGCGTCGCTGCGGCTCGTCGGGGCCGACGCGGTCGTCACCGGCGTCAGCGCGCACGCCGCGCAGAGCCTCGTCGGCTTAGGTCTTGACCTGCAAGGCTTGCGCACGCACCGCACGCTCGCGCAGGCGCTGGCGTCGCTCATCAGGGGCGGCGCGCGCCACGGAAAGGCGAACTGGAAATAGAGCAGTAGACGGCGGCCGGCAGTTCGTAAGGCGGGCGCCGACGCCGTGACGATTCGACGGCGGGTCTCTTTCTGCCGACTACCGGCTACTTCTTCAAGGGCTTCAGAGCAATGTCACTACCCAGAACACTCGGCGAACTCAAACAGCAGGGCTACCGCGCGCGCCCGGTCAAGGACGAGCTGCGCGCCAACCTCCTCGACAAGCTGCGGCGCGGCGAGCGCCTCTTCCCCGGCGTCGTCGGCTACGACGAGACGGTCATCCCGCAGCTCACCAACGCCATCCTCGCGCGCCACAACCTGATCCTTCTGGGCCTGCGCGGGCAGGCCAAGAGCCGCATCATCCGCCAGCTCGTCGGGCTGCTCGACGAAAAGATTCCCGTCATCGCCGGCTCCGAGGTCAACGACGACCCCTTCGGCCCCATCTCGGCCTACGGCCGACAGACCCTAGAGCGCGAGGGCGACGCAACGCCGGTAGCTTGGGTCGGGCGCGACGCGCGCTTCGTCGAAAAACTCGCCACGCCCGACGTGACCATCGCCGACGTGATCGGCGACGTTGACCCGATCAAGGCCGCGCGCGGCGGCCACCTCCTGTCCGACGAGCTGACGATCCACTACGGCCTGCTGCCGCGCGCCAACCGCGGCGTCTTCGCCATCAACGAGCTGCCCGACCTCGCCGGCAAGATTCAGGTCGGCCTCTTCAACATCATGCAGGAGGGCGACGTGCAGATTAAGGGCTACCCCGTGCGCCTGCCCCTCGACGTGATGCTCGTCTTCTCGGCCAACCCCGAGGACTACACCGCGCGCGGCAAGATCATCACGCCCTTGAAAGACCGCATCGGCGCGGAAATCTCGACCCACTACCCCTCGGACTTGCAGCTCGGCGTCGAGATCACGCGGCAGGAGGCGTGGGTCGAGCGGCCGGGCCTCGAAGGCACGCTGCGGATCCCCGACTTCGTGCGCGAGCTGGTCGAGCAGGTCGCCTTCGAGGCGCGCGACGACCAGCGCATCGACCGCCGCTCCGGCGTCTCGCAGCGGATGCCGATCACCGTCATGGAGTCGGTCGTCTCGAACGCCGAGCGGCGCGCGCTCCTGACCGGCGAGGGCGAGATCGTCCCGCGCGTCTCGGACGTGTACGCCGCCGTCCCCTCGATGACCGGCAAGATGGAACTCGAATACGAGGGCGAGCAGGTCGGCGCGGCCAAGATCGCCAGAGACTTAATCAAGCGCGCGGCCGGCGAGGTCTTCGAGGGCTACTTCGTCGGCATGGACTTCACGCCCGCCGTGCGCTGGTTCGACGAGGGCAACACCCTGCGGCTCGCCGACACGGCCTCGGCCTCGGAGTGCGTCGCGCTCCTCGACCCCGTGCCCGAGCTGATCGAGACCACGCTCGTCCCCTTCGACTTCACGCGCGGCGACCCGGCCCTCCTCGTCTCCGCCTGCGAGTTCGCCCTCGAAGGCCTCTACGCCCAGAACAAGATCAGCCGCAACGAGGAGGGCGGCTACGCCGCCGCCACCAAGACCCGCAAAGACCGCCGCGGCATGATCTACGACGACCTCACCGAGACGGGCCGCTACAGCTAGGATGGTGCGAGCCATGAAGTCACGCGCCATCAGGCGGCAACACGAGCGGCGCATTAAGCGGCGCGTCAGGGAGTATTACGGCGGCGTGTTCTGCCGGGATGAGAGGCGCGTCGGGAAACTCGCGCAGGCGCGGACTCCCTGTTCGTGCTTTATGTGCGGCAACCCGCGGAAGTTTGAAGGCCGGCCGACGCTGCGCGAGCGCCGCGCGTCCGGGGGCGAGCGAGGCGGTGTCCGCTTATGAAGTTCATCCGGTATTCAAAGTTCAAGGGGTTCGACGTGTCGGGGCTGAGCCTCGGCGATCTGATGGAGTTGTTGCAGGACTCGCTGCTGGATTCGGGGTTCGACGACGACTACTACTGGACGCGGCAGCGGCGGGAGCAGGACACCTCGCTCGACGCGCTGAGGCAGGCGCTGTTGCAGGCCCTGCTGGAGATGGGCGAGCTGTCCGAGCGCGATGTCGAAGAGATGCTGGCGGAGAACGGCGGGCAGTTCCGCGGGTCGCAGCTCGAGGAGTTGCTGAATCAGTTGGTCGAGCGGCTGGTCGAGGAGGGTTACCTGAAGCTGAGCGAGGGGCCGCCGCGGGAGGGGCGCGAGCGGCGCGGGCAGCCGGGGCCGGGCGAGGTCGGCGAGCCGCTGCCGCGCAACGTGAAGTTCGAGGTGACGGAGAAGGGTTTAGACTTCCTCGGCTACAAGACTTTGAGGAGTTTGCTGGGGAGCCTCGGCAAGTCGTCGGTCGGGCGCCACGACACGCCGCACCTCTCGACCGGCGTCGAGGCTTCGCAGGCCTCGACGCCTTACGAGTTCGGCGACACGGTCAACTTGGACGTGAACGCGACGCTCCTTTCGGCCATCAAGCGCGAGGGCTTGGGCGTGCCCCTCAACCTCGAATACCGAGACCTCTACGTCCACCAGCAGGACTACCAGTCCTCGTGCGCGACCGTCGTCATGCTCGACTGCTCGCACTCGATGATCCTCTACGGCGAGGATCGTTTCACGCCGGCCAAGAAGGTGGCGCTCGCGCTCGCGCACCTCATCCGCACGCAGTACCCCGGAGACTCTTTGAAGGTCGTGCTCTTCCACGACGACGCGGAGGAGTTGCCGCTCGCCCGCCTCGCCTCGACGCAGGTCGGCCCGTACCACACGAACACGGCCGAGGGCCTGAAGCTCGCGCGCCGTCTCCTTCAGGCGCAGCGCAAGGAGATGAAGCAGATCGTGATGGTGACGGACGGCAAGCCGACGGCGTGCTTCCTCGAAGAGGGGGCGGCGCAGGGGCGCGGCGGGCGGCCCTTCGGCGAGCTGCGCGCCGGCCGGAGGCTCTACAAGAACTCGATGGGCGGCGACCCGCTCGTGATGGAGGCGACCTTCCGCGAGGTGCAGGCCTGCCGCAAGGCCGGCATTCAGGTCAACACCTTCATGCTGGCCTCGGACTACTACCTCGTCGAGTTCGTCAAGCGGATGTCGCAGATGACCAACGGCAAAGCCTACTTCGCCACCCCCGGCAACCTCACGCAGTTCGTCCTCATAGACTTCCTTCGCCGCAAGAAGAGCCGGGTCAAATAAAAAGTTCCGGTTGACGGGCGGCGGGTTAGAAGACGGGCCGCCGCGCGGGCTCGCCGTCTTTCAACCCGCCGCCCGTCAACCGGAACTTAATCGTCGTTGCGCGGGCGGGGTTTGCGCTTGCGGGCTTTCCGCATCGGGGCCTGCTTGGCGGCGGCGGCCGGCTCGGCCGGGGCGGTTTTCGCCTCGGCGGGCGCGGCGTCGGGCGCGGGCGCGGCCTCCTTAACGGAAGGGTTCGGGGAGGCGATGGCGTGAGTCTCGCCGTGGCCTCCCGACGAAAGCGGCTCGGTCTCGCCGCCCGCGTCCCGCCACGCGTTCCAGCCGCCGAGGAGGGCGCGGGCCTTGAAGTCGTGTTCGCGAAGGATTTGCGCCGCACGGGCGCTGGTCGCCTCGCTCGGTCAAGCGCAGTAGGTGACGACCTCGCGCCCCTTCGGCAACTCGCCCAGCCGCGACTCGACTTGGTCGAGCGGGATGTGGCGCGCGCCTTTGATGACGAGGTCGGCGTGGCCGCGCACGTCGAGGACGAGCACCGGCTTGCCCTCGGCCAGCAGCCGCTTCAACTCTTCGACCGTGACGCGGTCGGCCGGGGTCTGCGGTGTCGCCTGCGCCCGCGCCGTGACCGCGCCGGACAGAAGGGCGGCCGCCGCCAGCCCCAGAAAAAATCTTCTCTTCATGGCTCGCTCCCGTCTGTGAAATCGTCTGAGGGGGAGGGGGGAATTATAACAGTAGACAGTAGTCAGTAGTCAGTAGGCGCTCCGCGCTACGGATGCCGACGTTGATGAACGAACCACTCATTAAAGAGGGTTTTTCTACCGGCTACTGACTACTGCCTACCGTCTACTGCTTTTTTCCGTTCCCGCGGGAGGGGAGGAGGCGTTCGAGGAGCGCGCCGAGGCGGTCGAGGTCGAGCGGCTTGACGACGTAGTCGGAGCAGCCGACGGCGCTGGCAGCGGCGCGGAACTCGGCCGTGTCGTAGGCGGTCACGGCCACCACGGGAACGTCGCGCGTCGCCTCGTACTCGCGGATGCGCAGCGTGGCGTTGAAGCCGTCGAGGACGGGCATGTTCAGGTCCATGAGGATGAGGTCGGGGCTGCGCGCCTGCGCCAGCGAGATGGCCTCCTGCCCGTTGGCGGCCTCGACCACGTGGCAGCCGCGCAGCTCCAGCATGCACCGGATCATCCGGCGCGTGTCCTCGTAGTCGTCCACCAGCATCACGACCGGAGCCTCAACGCTCGCCACAGCAGCCATCACCCCTCCCCGTCCGGATCGAAGACCCGCCGCCGCTTTCGCGCATAACCTGTCTGGGAGCGGCAGAATGATAACCGAAACGGCGGCGGAATGACAGCCGCCCGCCGCCCCGTGAGTGTAGTCAAGGAAACGCTTAATGCGCGGCCGCTCGGGGAAATATTTCCGCGCAAAAAAAGGGCGGGCGGCAACCGCTGCCGCCCGCCTTCCGTGTCACGTTTATGGAGCCGAGGAGGATCGAACTCCTGACCTCTTGAATGCCATTCAAGCGCTCTCCCAGCTGAGCTACGGCCCCGCGCCGGACGGGCTATAAAATAACAAACCGCGCCCGCAAAATGCAAACACCGAAAGTCGCGAACCACGGGCGGAAGCCCGGCCGCGAGGGGGGGCCTCTCAGTCCTCATCACGAGTTCGCTGACGAGGCCTGAGAGGCCCCCGCCGGCGGCCCGGCTTCCGCCCGTGTCCTGATTTTTAGCGGCCTTTGAACTCGGGCTTGCGCTTTTCGAGGAACGCCCTGACGCCCTCGTCCTTGTCCTCGCTGGAGAAGCAGATGGCGAAGAGGTCGATCTCGCGGCGCAGGCCCTCGTCGAGGTTGGCGCGGGCCGCGGTCTTCACCGACTCCTTCGCCATGCGGAGCGCGACCGGGCTTTTCTCGGCGATGCGGTTGGCCAGCTCCATCGTCTTCGCTTCGAGGTCGGCGGCCGGCACGACCATGTTGACGAGGCCGAGCTGGAAGGCGGTCTGCGCGTCGATGCGGTCGCCGGTCAGGATCAGCTCCATCGCTTTCGTCTCGCCGACGAGGCGCGTGAGGCGCTGCGTCCCGCCGCCGCCGGGGATGATGCCGAGGTTGATCTCGGGCTGGCCGAAGACGGCCGTCTCGCTCGCCACCCGCAGGTCGCAGGCCATCGCCAGCTCGCAGCCGCCGCCGAAGCAGTAGCCGTTGACCATCGCGATGATCGGCTTCGGGAACGAGTCCACGGCGGTGAAGAGCGAGCGGCCGAGCATCACCTCGCGCTGCGAGACGGCCGTGCGCCCGGCGAACTCCGAGATGTCCGCGCCCGCGACGAAAGACTTCGGCCCCGCGCCGGTGATGACGACGACGCGCGCCTCGGCGTCCTCGCGCAGCTCGTCGAGGGCGGCCGCGCCCTCGGCCCGCGTCTGGATGTTCAGCGCGTTCATCTTGTCGGGCCGGTTGATCGTGACGACGGCGACGCGGCCGCGCCGCTCAAGCAGAAGGGTCTCGTATGAAGCCATGATTCTCCTTAAAAGACGTAAATCGTGAATCGTCAATCGCGAGCCGCGGTCGGGCGGGCCTTCCGTTGGATGCTGACGCTCAACGGCGGCCGGCGCTCAAAACGATTCACGATTGACGATTGACGATTGACGACGCTTACTGCGCCTCGCCTTCCGGCGAAGAGGTCTGCTGCTCGTCGGCGACCCACGAGACGAAGAGGCGGAGCCAGTTGTCGGTCGGCTCCATGATCTGGACGCCGACGCGGGCCGTGCCGTAGATGGCCGGGGCGATGCGCACGACGCGGGCCGTGGCCTCGATGGGCGAGCCGTCGGGGCGGTGGGCGCGCAGGTAGAGCTGGTCGCCGCGGGCCACGCGCTGGTTGAGGTGGAAGAGCGCGCCCAGCGTCGAGATGTCGTCCGTCTCGGTCGGCTCGCTCCACGCCGCGCCGTCCTCGGCCCGCCCCGACACGATGATCGGCAGGCGCAGCGCCATCCTCAGCGCGAATCGTCTCTCTTCGTTCGTCGGCCGGCTCATAGAAGCAGTAGTCAGTAGCCAGTAGACAGTAGTCAGTAGGTTCGTCTCGCCAGTCGAGTGGTTGGTGTCAGCAGGCCGTGTAAGTAGAGGTGTTTTTCTACTGACTACTGTCTACTGACTACTGGCTACTCCCATTTGTAGAACCCTTCGCCGGTCTTCTTGCCGAGCTTGCCGTCGGCGACCATGCGCCGCAGGATGTCGGGCGGGCGGAAGCGCTCTGAGCCGAGCCGTTCGTACAGGTACTCGGCGATGTTGAGGCGAACGTCGAGGCCGACGAGATCGGTCAGGCGGAGCGGCCCCATGGGGTGATTGTAGCCCAACTCCATCGCCGTATCTATATCTTTCGCGCCGGCCACGCCCTCCTCCACCATCCGCATCGCCTCCAGCCCCAGCGCCACGCCCAGCCGCGACGAGGCGAAGCCCGGCACGTCGCGCACCACGATCGGCTCCTTCCGCATGCGCCGCGCGACCGCGCGCGCCGCCCCGACCGCCTCGGCCGAGGTCTCGCGGCCGACGACGATCTCGACCAGACGCATGATGTGGACGGGGTTGAAGAAGTGCATCCCGACGACCCGCTCGGGGCGGGCCGCGCCCTCGGCCACCTCGGTGATCGAGAGCGAAGAGGTGTTGGTGGCGAAGACGAAAGGCTTGCGGGCGACGGCTTCGACCTCGGCGAGCGTCGCGCGCTTGAGGTCGAGCCGCTCGGGGACGGCCTCGACGAAGAGTTCCGCGTCGGCCGTCTCGGCCAGCGAGGTGGTCACGCGCAGGCCGGCGAGCGCGCGCGCCTTCTCCTCCTCCGTCACCTTGCCGCGCTCGACGCCCTTCGCCAGATTCGACTCGACGGCGCGCAGGCCGCGCCCGACCAGCTCCTCCGTGAGGTCGCGCAGCACGACGCGGTAGCCGGCCTGCGCGGCCGCCTGCGCGATGCCGTGGCCCATCGTGCCCGCCCCGAGCACGGCGACGGTCTCGACGCGGAAGCCTTCCCCGTCCTGTCTCTCGCTGCTGTCGGGCGGCGTGCTCAAAGGGTTTCAGGGGCGGCGCGTTCGCGGGTAGGACGGGCGCGCCGTGCGCTCGCGTGCGGTCAAATTCGACTCCGTTTGCGGGAAAAGTTATACTACACGCGCCGAGAAAAAGGCTACCGCGACCGGCCCGCGCCCCGGTCTGTGAGCGCGCTTACAGACGCAATCCCCCGTAGGAGAGTAAAACTAACGGCATGGCTACAGAGACTCTGCACCGCGAAGTCGTCATCGTCGGCTCGGGGCCGGCCGGCCTCACGGCCGCCATCTACGCCGCCCGCGCCGACCTCCACCCGCTCGTCATCCACGGCCCGCAGCCCGGCGGCCAGCTGACCATCACGACCGAGGTCGAGAACTACCCCGGCTTCGCCCACGGCATACAGGGGCCGGAGCTGATGCAGCAGTTCGAGGAGCAGGCCAAGCGCTTCGGCACCGAGTTCCTCGTCACCTTCGTCAGCAGGGTGGACTTGAGCAAGCGGCCGTTCACGCTCTGGACCGACGACGGGCACGAGGTCAGGGCCGAGACCCTGATCGTCGCCTCGGGCGCGTCGGCCAAGTGGCTCGGCATCCCCGGCGAGGCCCCCGCGCCGCAGGGCCTCGGCGGCTTGGGCGTCTCGGCCTGCGCCACCTGCGACGGCTTCTTCTTCAAGGGCAAGCCCATCGTCGTCATCGGCGGCGGCGACACCGCGATGGAGGAGGCGACGTTCCTGACGCGCTACGGCACGCGCGTCACCGTGATTCACCGGCGCGACACGCTGCGCGCCTCGAAGATCATGCAGGACAAGGCGTTCGCCAACCCGAAGATTGATTTCATCTGGGACACCGAGGTGCTGGAAATCCTCGGCGCGCCGGAGACGGGCGTGACGGGCGTGCGGCTGCGCAACAGGCTGACGGGCGCGGAGTCGGAGTTCCCTTGCGAGGGCGTCTTCGTCGCCATCGGCCACAAGCCGAACACGGATGTCTTCAGGGGCTGGCTCGACATGGACGAGGTCGGCTACATCAAGACCGCCGGGCGCTCGATGGCGACCAACATCCCCGGCGTCTTCGCCTGCGGCGACGCGCAGGACAGTTTTTACCGGCAGGCGGTCACGGCCGCCGGCACCGGCTGCATGGCCGCCATCGACGCCGAAAGGTTTCTCGACTCGCTGCCCGTCCTGACGATGACCGGCGAGGAGGTCACCATGGAAGGCGAGATCATCACGGCCGACCACGAGCAGATCATCATGCCCGACGGCGAGGTCATCCCGAACCACCCGGAGGCCGCCGGGGACGACAAGGCGGAGGTCGAGGGCGTGGTCTACACCAGCCCGGCGGCAGAGCTGTCTTCCTGAGCCGGGGCCGAATCGGGAACCCTTTCCGGGGGCGCGGGGTCAGAGCCTGCGCCCCCCTTTTCGCCTCTCAGGTCTTCCCTAGCAGCTGAAGCACTTCACGTCCGGCCAGATTTCTTTGAGGGGCCGTTTGGGGCGGCGGGCCACGAGGACGGGCGTGTTGTTCTCGTGCGGGATGACGTGCGGGTGCGTGAAGGTGGCGGCGTGCTCGACGGAGTCGAAGGACTCTCGCACGTCTTCGAGGTCTGAGCCGACGGTGATGACGCACTCGCCGGTGTAGTCGCGCGGCCCCCAGAGGAAATAGTTCTGGTGGCCGCTGATGGCTTTGGGCAGGCCGCGGCGGGGGCCGAAGAAGTCCACGGCCCCGGCCTCGCCGTAGTTGCTGGCGTAGACGGCGCAGCGCGCGCGCTCGCCCTCGGGCAGGGAGTGGTAGACGCGCGCCACCACGTCCGTCATCTCCTCCCAGCCGAACATGTCCGCGTAGTGCTGCGGCAGCTTGCCCGTGTGCGACTTCTCCGCGCGCGGCGGCTCAAGCCCGAGACGATCCTGATAGTTGACGAAAGTCTCAATCGGCAGCACGGGCAGGACGAGGGGCGCGGTCAAAACCCCGCCCGCGACGAGTAGGCCGACGGCCGCCGGCCTCAGCCACCTCGCGCGCGGCCGCGCCGTCCACGCCTCAACCGCCACGCCCCCGGCCGCGAACAGCGCCGGGTAGAAGGGCGCGAGGTAGTAGACCTTCGCGCGCGTGACCATCATCACGGCGAGCATCACGAGGTAGGCGTAGCCGAGCGCGCGGTAGGGGCGGCCGGCGCGCGCGAACAGGTAGAAGTAGAGGCCGGCGAGCCAGAGCGGGAGCGTCAGCGGGTGGAGCAGCAAGACCTGCCCGGCGAGGAAGCCGGCGGCCGAGAACTCGACGTTCTGGTTGCGGTCGGCGTTGCGCAGAATCTCGACGATGGGCCAGCCGTGCCCGATCTGCCAGAGGAGGTGCGGCAGGAAGATGAGGAAGGCCGCCGCGCCGCCGAGCCACATCCGGCGGCTCAGGAAGAACCTCCGCGCGGGCGAGAGCGAAAGGCCCGCGACGACGCCGAAGCCGTAGACGAGCGTCGAGTGCTTGTTCAAAAGCGCGACGCCGGCCACGACGCCGAACCACAGCCAGAGTTTTTCGTCGCCCGTCTTGCAGGCGCGCACGACGAGGTGCGTGCAGAGGAGCCAGAAGAGCGGCTCGAAGGCGTTCATCGTCAGCAGCGTGTTGACGCCGAGGAAGTAGGGCGCGACGATGACGGCGAGGCACGCGAGCAGTTGACTGGCGCGGCCGCCGCCGAGTTCGCGCGCGAGCGCGCCCGCGAGGAAGACGGTCAGCGCGCCGGCCACGGCCGGCAGGAAGCGGAGCGCCGGGAGCGAGTCGCCCAGCAGCGTGCGCGCCGCCCGCGCCACCCACGCGATGAGCGGGGCCTGATCGACGTAACCCCAGTCGAGCCGCTCGGCGCACGCGAGGTAGTACAACTCGTCGCGGAAGTAGCCGTAGCCGCCGTTGGTCGCGAGGTGCAGCACCAGCTTGCAGGCCGACAGCGCGAGCAGGAGGCCGAGGCCGCCGGCCTTCAGATTCGGGTTGGGCGAAGAGTCTCGACTCACGGCCGCTCCGTTAAGGAAGTAGTCAGTAGTCAGTAGTCAGTAGCGCTCCGCGTTGTTGATGCTGACGCTGACACGAACGCTACGAGAGACAGTCTTCCTACTGACTACTGACTACTGACTACTTCTTTCAGTGCCCCGCCTGCCACTCGCGGACGCCTTCGAGCGGGTAGAGGAGCAGGAGGACGTTGAGGAGGAGGCTGTCCCTGATGGTCAGGAGCAGAACGACTTCGACCAGCACGAAGAGCGCGGCGGAGCGGACGAGGCCGAGGCGCTGGGCGGCGAGGAAGCCGACGGCGCAGGCGATTACGTCGCCGAGCGAGTTGACGACGGTGTCGCCCGCGTAGCCGAGCGCGGCCGTCGCCTCGCGGTAGCGGTTGATGACGAACTCGGTGTTCTCGATCACCTCCCACGCGGCCTCGGCCGTGACCGCCAGCCAGAGCCGCCACGCCCGCCCGGCGCGCGGCGCGAGCCACGCCAGCAGCCCGCAGAGGACGACGCCGTGCAGGACGTGCGTGAAGCTGTACGGGTCGAAGAGGTGCTGCGAGGTGTCGGCCCCCCAAGCCTCGCCCGTCCAGAAGAGGAGCCGCCCGCAATCGCACGCCCACAAACGCCCCTGCCAGCGCAGCAGCGCGGCGGCCGCGGCGAGCACGGCGAGCACGGCGAAGACCGGCCCCGCGCGACGCGCCACGCGCCCCGCGCCGCCAGAGCGCGCGTCGCCCGGCACGCCCGGCCCGGTCTCGTCTTCGGCCGCGCCGCTCACGCCGGCTTGAGGGCGCGCGTCGCGAGGTAGGTCTCCATGAAGCGCCCGAGCGGGTGCTCGCGGTGGTGATCCTCGTAGAGCGCGACGATGTGGAAGCCGGCGTCGAGCTGGCCGCCGAGCAGGTCGGTCAGCGTGTGGCTGAATTCGAGCGGCTGTTCGTTCTCGATGTAGGGGCGGCGCTCGGCCTCGGGCAGGCTCTCAAGGTCGGAGTAGGGGAGCCTGTATTTGACGGTCAACTCGGTCGCCTCGTAGGGGCCGAAGAGGTAGAGCGCCGGGTTGTTGAAGCCGGCGAGCAGGAGGCCGCCGGGGCGGAGCACGCGGAACGCCTCGCGCCAGACGGGGAGCACGTCGGGGACGAAGAGGTTCGAGACCGGGTGGAAGACCAGCCCGAAGCTCTCGTCCTCGAACACGGAGAGGTCGGCCATGTCGCCCTCGACGGTGCGCAGTTCGAGTCCGTCGCGGGCGGCGACCATCGCGTCCTGCGCGAGCTGGCGCGGCGAGTTGTCGAGGACGGTGACCCGCGCGCCGGCGGCCGCGAAGACCGGGGCCTGCTGCCCGCCGCTGGCCGCGAGGCAGAGCACGTCCAGCCCGCGCATCTCCGGGAACCACTCGCGCGGCACGGGCTTCGTCTCGGTCAACTGCACCGACCACTCGCCCCTGCGCGCGGCCTCCGTCACCTCCGGCCCCACGGGCCGCGTCCACTCGCTCCCGCGCTCGACCTCCATGTCCCACGCGCGGCGGTTGTACTCGCGTATGTTCATCAGAAACCCCACGTAGACGGTAGACAGTAGTCAGTAGTCAGTAGTCAGTAGGAAGACGGCCGCTCTCGTATCGTTCGCGTGTCGGCGTCAGCATCAATCACGCGGAGCGCTACCGACTACTGACTACTGACTACTGACTACTCCTTCTGTTCCAGCTTCTTCAGCATCTGAACGGCGTTTGAGTTCTTCGGGTCGAGCTCCAGCGAGCGGCGGTAGTTTTTGATCGCGAGTTCGCGTTCGCCGCTCTCCATGTAGGCTTCGCCGAGGCTGTCGTAGACGTTCGAGGACTGCGGGTAGAGTTCGGCGTTGAGGGCGAGGACGGCGACCGACTCGCGGCGCTTCCCCTGACGCAGCAGCTCGTAGCCGAGGTTGTTGAGGCGCGCCTCGGAGACGACGGCTTCGCCGGGCTGCTCGCGCTTGATGCGGCGGTAGGCGGCCACCGCCTCTTCGGCCCTGCCCGCGAGCAAAAGCTCGTAGGGGATGGCGGCGTCGGCCGCGACGCGCGGGGCGTCCACGGCGAGCGGCGGCGCGCCGGGGCCGTTCGTCAACAGCAGCTTCGCCGGCCTGCCCTCGCCGCCGGGCACGAAGGTGTAGCGGACGTTCGCGTCCCGCCGGACGAACTCCGTCTCGGAGACGGCGAACAGCTCGGCCCTCGGCGACTGCGTCTGCTCGGCGAAGAGGCGGCCGCCCTCGGCCGTGACGGCGACGACGCGGTCGGGGTTGACGAGGTAGCGGCCCGCGTAGGAGGCGAGCCGGGCGGCGTCCACCGTGACCGGCACGTGCTCGGGCGGCAGGTACTCGTCCCACCCGTACTCGCGCGCGACGGCGCGGAAGATTTCGCCGATGAGCTGGCCGCCGCCGTTGGAGTTGACCATCACGGCCGCGCCGTAGCCCTTGTCCCTGTGGACGAGCAGGCGCGCGAGGAAGCCTTCGTCCGAGCCGTCGTGGCCGAAGTAGATGTGCCCGCCGCGCTTCTGGACGAAGAAGCCGAGGCCCACGTCCTCCGAGACGTGGGGCGTCACCATCCGCTCGGCCGTCGCCTTCGAGATGACTTTATTCGACTTGCCTCGCAGCGAGAGCTGCACCTCGATGCCGAACTTCGCCAAGTCGGTCGGCGTCGTCCACAGGCCGGCGGCGGCCATCTCGGGGTAGACGTGCGCCTTGCCCTCGACGCGGCGGCCGTCGGCCGTGTGGGCCGACGCGGCGCGCCCGCGCCACGCGGGGGGGAGCGGCTGCTCGTAGGTGCTGTCCTTCATGCCCAGCGGGGCGAGGACGGTCTCGCGCGCGATCTCGGGGAACGGCTTGCGCTCGACATCCGTGAGCAGGAGTTGCGCGATGGTCGTGCCGCCGCCGGAGTAGCGGAAGCGCGTGCCCGGCTCCGAGTCTACGCGGACGGGCGCGGTGTTTGCGGGGCCCGCGCCGTCGAGGATTTGGGGGACGGTGGGGAGCGGCGCGCCGGCGGCGTAGCCGGGGAAGCCGTGGACGGTGAGGCCCGCCGTGTGGCTGAGCAGGTGCGCGAGCGTCACCTTCCGCTTCGCCGTGAACTCGTTCTCGGGCAGCTTCCACGAGACGAGTTTGCGGTTCACGTCTTCGTCGAGCGAAAGCCTGCCCTGCTCGACCTTCCTGAGCGCGGCCATCGCCGCCACGGGCTTGCTGATGGAGCCGGCCTGAAAAAGCGTCCGCTCCGTCACGGGCTCGCCCGTCTCCACGTCCTTCACGCCGTAGCCGCGCGCCCACTCGACCTTGAAGTCCCTGATGACGGCGACGCTCACGCCCGGCGTCTTGTAATGCCGCATCCGCTCTGCGAGCGTCCACGCGGGCTGGCCCCTGACGAGCACGGCCGGCAAAAGCCCCTGCTCGACGCGGCGGGCGCGCGCCGCCCCGCCATTCTGCCCGGCGCGGGCGAACGGTAAAGGCGAAAGGGAGAGGGCGAGCGCGAACGGCAGGAGGACGCGAAGCAGGTTCATGGCAGCACCCGGAAGTTTCGAGTTAAAGGGGTTTCGGGCTCGCGATGTCGGATTTCCGATTCGGAGAGGGCGGCGCGCGCGTTCAAACGCGAATCAAAAATCCGAAATCAAAAACTTTCCGGACTCGAAACCGGCAGTCGCTCAGAGCAGGACGATGGAGTCGTCGGTCGAAGGCGCGCGGCGCGTGGCGGCGGTCGCCGCTTGCGGCTGCGCGGCGCGGGGGCAGGCGTCGCAGTATTCGCCGTGGCGCTCGCGCCGGTCTTCGCAGGCGTTGCAGTCGAGCGCCTCGCCGACGGCGCGCAGGGCGTCGAGCAGCGGCGTCAGGCGGCGGCCGCGCTCGGTCAGGACGTACTCGACGTGCGGCGGGCTGCCGCCGAAGTCGCGCCGCTCGATGAGGGCGTCGCGCTCAAGGTCGCGCAGGCGATCCATCAGCGTGCGGCTGCTGATGGGCTGGAGCCCCGCGAGCAGCTCGGTGGTGCGCCGCGCGCCCCGCGCCAGTTCCCGCACGACGAGCAGCGTCCACTTGTCGCCGACCACTTGCAGCGCGCCCCACACGGGGCAGCCGTCACCTTCGCGTCTACGCATGCGGGGCCTCCATCGGGGAGATGGTGGATTGCCGGTCGCGGATGGTGGGGCGACGGGCGGCGCGTCGTGCTGCGGTCGGCGTGGTCGCGGAAGTCAGAGAACGAGTTTCGGGACTTCTTCCAATCCGCAATCCGCAATCCCCAATCCGCAATCTCGTCGGAGCGGCGGGAAGCTTAACACAAGGCGGGGCTTTACGGTGTCGGAGAATTTATTTTAAGATGTTCCGCGACTTCAATCCCCGGCCCCGATCCTTTTTGAAGTCCTGCCCCGGCCGCCCCGGCCTCCACCCGCGGGGCGCGAAACGCGCATCGAATAATGTCGGAGGGCGCGCGGCCCGGTCGCGCGGTTCGATCAATGAAGCCGGAGCAGACGACAGACGGCGGCGGCGCGCCCGCGCCCGCGGCCAACCCCCCCGTGATCCTCGTCGCCGACGACGAGCCGGTCAACCTCGCCCTCATCAAGCGCCGCCTTGAGTGGGAGAGCTACCTCATCCACACGGCCGAGAACGGCGGCGAGGCCGTCGAGGTGGCCCGGGCGGTGCTCCCCGACCTCGTCATCCTCGACGTGATGATGCCCGTCCTCGACGGCCTTCAGGCCTGCCGCCAACTCAAGGAAGACCCGGCGACGCGCGACATCCCCGTCATCTTCCTCTCGGCCCTCGACGACACGGCGACCAAAGTCAGCGGCCTCTCTCTAGGCGCGAACGACTACATCTCGAAGCCGTTCCGCGTCGAGGAGCTGCTGGCGCGCGTGGCCGTCGCCATCCGCCTCAAGCGCGAGCGCGACGAGCTGAGGGAGACGACCGAGGAGGCGCGGCGCCGCGCCGAGGCCGCCAGCGAGATGTCGATGACCGACCCGCTGACGGGGCTCCTCAACCGCTACGGCCTCCAGCGCTCTTTGCAGCGCGAACTCTCCGAGGCCCGCCGCTACGCGCGCCCGCTCTCGTGCCTGCTCATCGACCTCGACTACTTCAAGCACATCAACGACACCTACGGCCACGCCGCCGGCGACACCGCGCTGATGCAGCTCGGGCGCGTGCTCACCGAGGCCGTGCGCGGCTCCGACGTGGTCTGCCGCTACGGCGGCGAGGAGTTCCTCGTGCTCGCGCACGAGACGTCGCTCGACGGCGCGCTCGCGCTCGCCGAGAAGATCAGGCTCACCGCCTCGGCCCGCCTCTTCGGCGACGGCGAGCGCGTCTTCGAGCTGACCTTGAGCGCCGGCGTGGCCCAACTCCTCCCCGGCGAGTCCGGCCACGACATGATCGCCCGCGCCGACGAAGCGCTCTACCAAGCCAAACAGGCGGGCCGCAACCGCGCCCGCGCCGCCACGTAGACGGGGCGCAGGCCCGCCCGCGGGGGGGGCGCCTCAAGCCGACTTAAAGGGCCGCGCGAATAAATTTGACGCGCCCTCGCCCGCGGGCGGGCTTCCGCCTGAAACTTTCGCCCGGCCGGGCGCGTTTGGTAGTCGGAACCGGAAACAGGAATCGCGGACGCTCGCCGGCCGCCAGCCCGCCAGCAGTCTCGAACAAAACCATCGCAGAGGTGAACCCATTATGAAAAGAGTCAGATCGTTCGCCGGGGCGGGCTTCGGCGCGCTGCTCGTCGCCCTTTCGGCCGCGGCCCTCGCGCCCGCGGACGCGCGCGCGCAGCGCCGCGACAGCGTCGCGGCGGCGAAGGCTTCGGCGCCGCGCGCCGTCCGCCGCTACAGCATCGAGCAGTTCATGGACACGGTGCGCGTGGGCGGGTCGTCCTTCTCCGAGGACGAGAAGCAAGTCCTCTTCCACAGCAACCGGACGGGCATCTTCAACGTCTACACCGTGCCCGCGGCCGGCGGCGAGCCGCGCCAACTCACCGACTCGACGAAGGAGAGCACCTACGCCGTCACCTACCTGCCCGACGGCCGCTTCGTCTACGCCTACGACCGCGGCGGCAACGAGAACACGCACCTCTACCTGCGCGAGGCGGACGGCTCGGAGCGCGACCTGACGCCCGGCGAGAAGACGAAGGCCAGCTTCCTCGGCTGGGCGCAGGATCGCAAGTCGTTCTTCTTCTCGACGAACGCGCGCGACCCGAAGTTCTTCGACATTTACGAGATGCCGCTCGCCGACTTCAAGCCCGCGCTCATCTACCGCGACGAGGCCGGCTACCAGCTCGGCGACATCTCGAACGACCGCAGGTACCTCGCCTTCACCAAGCCGAACACGACTGTGGACTCCGACATCTACCTCTACAACACGGCCACCAAAGAGCTGAAGCACCTCACGCCGCACAAGGGCGAGGTGCAGTTCTCGGCCGAGAACTTCTCGCCCGACTCCAAGTACCTCTACTACCTGACGAACGAGGGCGGCGAGTTCCAGTACGTCGCGCGCTACGACATGGCGACGGGGAAGAGCGAGCCGGTCGAGCGCCCGAAGTGGGACGTGATGTACACCTACTTCTCGCGCACGGGCCGCTACCGCGTCACCGCCACCAACGAGGACGCGCGCACCGTGATTAAGATTTACGACACGAAGACCGGCAAACAGGTGCCGCTGCCGAAACTCCCCGACGGCGACATCACCGGCGTCAACATCTCGCCGAGCGAGACGCGGATGGCCTTCTACCTCAACGGCGACCGCTCGCCCTCGAACCTCCACGTCTACGACTTCGCCACGCGCAAGGTGACGCGCCTGACCGACAGCCTCAACCCGGCCATCAGCGCCGCCGACCTCGTCGATTCGCGGATCATCCGCTACAAGTCTTTCGACGGGATGGAGATTCCGGCCATCCTCTACAAGCCGCACGAGGCCGGCCCGCGGAACAAGGTTCCGGCCGTCGTCTTAGTCCACGGCGGCCCCGGCGGGCAGGCGCGCACCGGCTACAAGGCGCAGGTGCAGTTCCTCGTCAACCACGGCTACGCCGTCCTCGACGTGAACAACCGCGGCTCCTCCGGCTACGGCAAGACCTTCTTCGCGGCCGACGACGGCAAGCACGGCCGCGAGCCCCTGTGGGACGTGGTCGAGTCGAAGAAGTTCCTCAAGTCGCTCGGCTACGTCGACGAAAAGAAGATCGGCATCATGGGCGGCTCTTACGGCGGCTACATGGTCTTGGCCGCGCTCGCCTTCAAGCCCGAGGAGTTCGCCGTCGGCGTGGACATCTTCGGCGTCTCGAACTGGGTGCGGACGCTGCAATCCATCCCGCCCTACTGGGAGCCGATCCGCAAGGCGCTCTACAAGGAGGTCGGCGACCCCTCGACGCAGCTTGAGTTCCTGCGCGAGACCTCGCCGCTCTTCCACGCCGACAAGATCACCAAGCCGCTCCTCGTCATTCAGGGCGCGAACGACCCGCGCGTGATTAAGCCCGAGTCGGACGAGATCGTCGAGGCCGTCAGGAAGAAGGGCGGCGTCGTCGAGTACGTCGTCTTCGACAACGAGGGCCACGGCTTCACCAAGAAGGCCAACGAAATCCGCGCCAACAAAGCCATCCTCGACTTCCTCGACAAGCACCTCAGAGGGGCCGGGCAGGCGGCCGGTAACTAACAGAAGACTGAAGGCGGAAAGCGGGAGGCGGTCAAGACTCAAGGGTTCTTGACCGCCTCCCGCTTTGCCTTCCCTCTTTACTCCGCGCCGGTCTCGCGCAAATCCTCCGGGCCGGGGATGTCGGCGGCCTCGATGGTGGTGAGGATTTCCTTGTTGACCTCGGGGAGCGAGACGATGCGGTTGGCCTGCTTGCTGATGGCGGCCTCGAAGAGGTTGCGGGCCGTGCGGGCGTTGCCGAAGGTCTCGTCGCGCGCGGCCGTCATCACGCCGAAGACGCCGGCCAGAGTCTTCTCGGCCTCGGGCGTCGCCTTGAAGTCGGCCTTGCGGCAGAAGACCTGAAAAATTTTGACGAGTTCGTCGGCGCTGTAGTCGTCGAAGTGGAGGTGGCGGTTGAAGCGCGAGCGCAGGCCCGGGTTCGAGTCTAAGAACTCCTGCATCTTGCCCGTGTAGCCGGCGACGATGACGACGAGGTCTTCGCGGCGGTCTTCCATCAGCTTCAAAAGCGTCTCGACGGCCTCGCGCCCGAAGTCGTTCTCGCCTCCGGCCGAGAGCGTGTAAGCCTCGTCGATGAAGAGGACGCCGCCGGCCGCGCGGGCGACCGCCTCGCGCGTCTTCGGCGCGGTCTGCCCGACGTAGCCGGCGACGAGGCCGGCGCGGTCGGTCTCGACCAAGTGGCCGCGGCGCAGGACGCCGAGCGTGCGGTAGACCTGCGCGAGCAGGCGGGCGACCGTGGTCTTGCCCGTGCCGGGGTTGCCGTAGAAGACGAGGTGGCGCGAGACGGGCAGGAGCTTGAGGCCCTGCTCCTCGCGCATCTTCTGCACCTTGAGGAAATTTATCAGCTCGCGCACGTCGCGCTTGACGCGGCCCAGACCGACCAGCGCGTCCAACTCCGCCAGCAGCTCTTCGAGCGGGCGCGCGGGCCCCAGCTCTTCTTCGAGCGGAAGCTCGGCGGCGGGCGACGCCTCGACGGCGCTCGCCGCCGCGGGCGCGCCCCGCGGGTAGAGCGTGTGCTTGAACTCGACGAGGGCCAGTTCTTCGGCCGGCGCGATGCGCCCGTCGGACTTGATGACGAGGTTGGCGAACTCGAAGAGGGCGTGGCGCGCGCGGTCGGCGTGGCGCGTGCCGTGGCGCTGGTCGTAAGTCTCAAGGTAGGAGACGGCCACGGGCGTGCGGTCGAGCCGCTTGAGGAGGTGCGGCGGGAGGTCGGCGCGGCCGGGCAGGGGGAAGGCGTCGGGCCGGGCCTTGAGGCCGAAGAGGCGGCAGACCTGTTCGTAGTAGCGCTGCTTCTCCGCGTCGGAGGCCTCGCGCACGTTGATGAAGTGCTCGGCCGTCAGCGTCAACTGGTTGTCGAGCACGGAGCGCGCGTCGGGCGGGTTCTCGCCGCGCCAGACCGCGCGCAGACTCTCGCCGAGCGGCGCCGCCAACTCGCCCAGCGTCTTCCGCAGCCCCGCGATCAGCTTCCTGTTGCCTTCGTCCGACAGCACCCCTTCAACCCCCCCGGCGGCGCGCGATTATAGCAACGCGGTTAAGAATTAAGAATTAAGAAAGACGTTCGTGGGCGGCGCCCTTCAAGATTCCCGACCACACCGACTCTTAATTCTTAATTCTTAATTCTTCTCCTCGCCGCTCACTCGAAAGAAAGCTTCAAGGAGAACACGCCCGTGTCCCACCGGCGCACGCGCCCGAGCGCCGCCCGCCGTCAGCTTTCAAAGTCGCGCGCGGCCGGTGCTATACTTTCCGTGCGCGTCTCCCGCTTCCGCGCGCTCTTGAAAGACGCACCCGTCCGACAAGTTTTCTCCGAAGGGCCGAAAACGCGAATGGCACAGAACCTCTTCCTCGAAGCGAACCAAGTCTCGCCCGGCAGCCCAGAAGACACCCCCCAGACGGATTTCCCACTCGGCATCGAAGGCTTCACCTACGGCGACCTCTACCGCCCGGCGCGCCTGCGCGCGCTGGCCGAAGCCTTCTACGCCGAGGTCGAACGAGAAGACGCCGCGCTCCACGCCGCGCTCGCCGAATACGTCGCCGCGCGCGGCGCGAACCTCAAGGGCACGAAGGCCGAGTCAGACCTGCTCATCGCCGCCGCCCCGCACCTCTCGCGCTTCGTCGCGCGCCTCTTCCGCGTCGAGCGCGAGCGCGAGCGGCTCGGCGCGACGCTGCGCGCGCAAGACCCCGTCTTCCAGCTCAAGCAGTTCGTCCAGCGCCGCGCCCTCAAGAGCTTCCCGGCGGAGAAGGCGGCGGGCGTTGACGCCGCGGCGGCCGACGAGGCTTTGGAGAATCTGCGCCGCGCCGCCTTCGCCGACACGCTCGGCGACGACCGCGAGCTGGGCGTGGCGCGCGCCGTCGCGCGCCTGCTCGAATGGGAGAAGAACTACCCGAAGGGCGGCGCGCGCCGCGAGGGCGAGTGGTCTGAGGAGCGCGCGCGAGAGGCCGGACGGGCGTCGGCGCTCGCGGCCGAGTCCGGCCTGAAGCTCGACGCGTGGGCCGCCGAAGAGGACGAAGGGGGCGACGACCGCGGGCGCGCCTTCGTCCGCGCGGCGCTCCGCCTCGCCGAAGCGTGGGCCGCCGCGCACGCGCTCCAACCGGGCGCGCGCGCCCGCCTCGGCGGCTGGGTCGCGTTCCGCTTCCCGCACCCGCTCAACTACGAGAACCTCGTGCAGCTCAAGCGGCCCGACGCCGACCTGCCCGAGCTGATGCAGGGCCTCGACTCTCACCTGCGCCGCCGCGACGGCTTCCGCCTCACCGACCCGCGCTACGCGCCCCGCGAAGTCCTCGACGAAGTCCACTACTGCCTCTACTGCCACGAGCGCGACAAGGACTCCTGCTCGAAGGGGCTGCGCGAGCGCGACGGCTCTTTCAGGAAGAACCCGCTCGGCATCAAGCTCGAAGGCTGCCCGCTCGGCGAGAAGATTTCCGAGATGCACGTCCTGCACCGCGACGGCGACTCGATCGCGGCTCTGGCCGTCGTCGTCATCGACAACCCGATGTGCCCGGGGACGGGCCACCGCATCTGCAACGACTGCATGAAGGCGTGCATCTTCCAGAAGCAGGAGCCGGTCAACATCCCGCAGGCCGAGACCGGCGTGCTGACGCACGTCCTCGCCCTGCCCTACGGCTTCGAGATTTACTCGCTGCTCACGCGCTGGAACCCCATCAACGCCAAGCGCCCCTACGCGCTCCCCTACAACGGCAAGAACGTCCTCGTCGTCGGCCTCGGCCCGGCCGGCTACACGCTCGCGCACTTCCTCCTCAACGAAGGCTTCGGCGTCGTCGGCATCGACGGCCTCAAGATCGAGCCCCTGAACGAGGCGCTGACCGGCGCGGGCGGCCGCCGCGTCCCGCGCGCCGTGCGCGACGTGGGCGAGATCGAGACCGAGCTCGACCGCCGCGTCCTCGCCGGCTTCGGCGGCGTCTCCGAGTACGGCATCACGGTGCGCTGGGACAAGAACTTCCTGACCCTGATGCACCTCGCGCTGGCGAGGCGCGAGCGCTTCCGCTTCTACGGCGGCGTGCGCTTCGGCGGGACGGTCGAAATCGAGGACGCGTGGGCGCTCGGCTTCGACCACATCGCCGTCGCCACCGGCGCGGGCAAGCCGACCGTCGTCGGCATGAAGAACAACCTCATCCGCGGCATCCGCAAGGCGTCCGACTTCCTGATGGCCCTGCAACTGACGGGCGCGGCCAAGCGCGACTCGATGGCGAACCTGCAAGTCCGCCTGCCGGCCGTCGTCATCGGCGGCGGGCTGACGGCCATCGACACGGCCACCGAGCTTTTCGCCTACTACCCCGTGCAGGTCGAGAAGCTCCTCGAACGCCACGAGAAGCTCGCGGCCGACTTCGGCGAGGGGGAAATCTTCGAACGCTTCGACGCCGAGGAGCGCGCCGCCTACGAAGAGTTCTTAGAGCACGGCCGCGCCATCCGCGACGAGCGCGGGCGCGCGCGGGCGGCGGGCGAGGAGCCGAACTTCATCCCGCTCGTGCGCGGCTGGGGCGGCGTGACCATCGTCTACCGCAAGCGCCTTCTGGATTCGCCGGCCTACCGCCTCAACCACGAGGAGGTCGCCAAGTCGCTCGAAGAGGGCATCTCCATCGTCGAGAACATGTCGCCGGCCGAGGCCGTCGCCGACGAGCACGGCGCGGTCGCCGCCCTCCTTTTCGAGCGGCAGATGCGCGACGTGGAGACGGGCAAGTGGCACGCGACCGGGGAGCTGGTGCGCTTCCCGGCGCGCACCGTCTGCGTCGCCGCCGGCACCAGCCCGAACACGATCTACGAGAAGGAGCGGCCCGGCACTTTCGCCCTCGACGACCGGCGCGAGTTCTTCTCGCCGCACAAGGCCGAAAGAAACGGCGACGGTAAATTCCGCCTCGTCCCGGCCGCCGGAGGCGAGCGCGCCTTCTTCACTTCCTACGAACGCGACGGCCGCTTCATCAGCTACTACGGCGACAACCACCCCGTCTACGCGGGCAACGTCGTCAAGGCGATGGCCTCGGCGAAGGACGGCTACGAGCACGTCGCCGCGCTCTTCGAGGAAGAATTAAGACTCCTGCGCGACGAAGACCAGCCCGCGCGCGAGGAGGCTTTCGCGCGGCTCACCGCGAGGCTGGACGACGAGCTGGTCGCGCGCGTCGTGCGCGTCGAGCGCCTGACCGACACCATCGTGGACGTGATCGTCCGCGCGCCGGCGCAGGCCCGCAAGTTTCACCCCGGTCAGTTCTACCGCCTGCAAAACTACGAGACGGACGCCGCCGAGGCGGACGGCACGCGCCTGACGATGGAGGGCCTCGCCCTGACGGGCGCGTGGGTGGACAAGGAGGCGGGGCTTTTGAGCCTCATCGTCTTGGAGATGGGGGCGTCTTCGCGCCAGTGCGCGATGCTCAAGCCGGGCCAGCCGGTCGTCGTCATGGGGCCGACGGGGACGCCGACCGAAATCCCCGAGGGCGAGACCGTCCTGCTCGCCGGCGGCGGCCTCGGCAACGCCGTCCTCTTCTCCATCGCGCGGGCTTTGCGCGAGCGCGGCAACCGCGTCGTCTACTTCGCCGGCTACAAGCGCGGCGAAGACCTCTTCAAGCGCGAGGAGATCGAGGCCGCCACCGATCAGGTCATCTGGTCCACGGACACGGGCGCCGCGGTCGAGCCGCGCCGCCCGCAGGACGCGCACTTCCGCGGCAACATCGTCGAGGCGATGAGGGCTTACGCCGAGGGCGGGCTGGGCGAGAGGCTCTTCGACCTGCGCGACGTTGACCGCGTCATCGCCATCGGCTCCGACCGCATGATGGCCGCCGTCAAGGCCGCGCGCCACGGCGTGCTCGCGCCCCACCTCAAGCCGGGCCACGTCGGCGTCGGCTCCATCAACAGCCCGATGCAGTGCATGATGAAGGAGGTCTGCGCGCAGTGCCTGCAAAGGCACGTCGACCCCGAGACCGGCAGGGAGTCGTTCGTCTTCTCCTGCTTCAATCAGGATCAACTCCTCGACCACGTTGACTTCCAGAACCTCAACTCGCGCCTGCGCGCCAACACCGTTCAGGAGAAACTCGCCAACCTCTGGCTCGACCACCTGCTCCGGGAGATGCAGAGCGGCGCGACGGCGGTTTAGCCAGACGACGCGCGCGAGTTTTAACAGACCCGAAAGGGCGGGAGACGGCGGGCGGGGCCGGCGCTCAACTTGAGCGCCGGCCCCGCCCGCCGTCTCCCGCCTTTCTTTCATGGCCGTTCACGTTTTCGCGCGAGCGCGCTCGGAGGTGAGCCGGCGGTAAGCCTCGTCGCGGGAGAGGCCGAGGTCGCGGGCGGCGCGTTTGAGGGCCGCCCGCGGGTCGAGACCTTCGGCCTCAAGCTCGGCGACGCGGGCGGCGACGCTGCCGGGCCCGGCGGCCGCGGCCGCGCCTTCCGTTTCGATGACGTTGCGGTCGATGACAAGGACGAGTTCGCCGCGCGCGGGCGCGTCGGCGAAGCGCGCGGCCAACTCGCCGAGGCGGCCGCGGACGATCTCCTCGTGGAGCTTGGTCAACTCGCGCGCGACCGCCGCCTCGCGCTCGCCGAGAACTTCGCGCGCGTCGGCGAGAGCCTGCGCGACGCGGTGCGGCGTCTCGTAGAAGACGAGCGTGGCCCGCAGCGCGCGGACTTCTTCGAGGCGGGCGCGGCGCGCGTGCGGGCGCGCGGGCAGGAAGCCGCCGAAGTAGAACTCGTCCGTGGGAAGCCCCGAGGCGGTGAGGGCCGCGACGAAGGCGACCGGCCCCGGCACGGGCACGACGGGCAGGCCGCGCTCGGCGCAGGCGCGCACGACGCGGTAGCCGGGGTCGCTGACGGCCGGCGTGCCCGCGTCCGTCACCAGCGCCACGCCGGCCCCGCCCTCGATCATCGAGACCAGTTCGGCCGCGCGCTCGCGCTCGTTGTGCTCGTGGTAGCTGACGGTTCTCGCCCTGATGCCGAAGTGTTCGAGCAGCGAGCGCGTGCGCCGCGTGTCCTCGCACGCGACCACCTCGACCTCGGCCAGCACGCGCAGGGCCCGCCGCGTCACGTCTTCGAGGTTGCCGATGGGCGTGGCGACAAGGTAGAGCGCCCCCTTCGTCTCAGACATGGGGGCATTATAAGTAGACAGTAGCCAGTAGTCAGTAGCCGGCAGGAAGACATTCGCCGGCGGCGTTGAGGCTGACACTTTCAACGCGCGCCGGCGAACGCTTTTCTACTGACTACTGGCTACTGACTACTGTCTACTGCTCTCGGTTACGGCCGCAGGTAGCCGTTGCGGTCGCGCAGGATGTCCCAGATGGACTGCGCGTCGTCGGCGGCGGGGCGCGGGCTTCAGCCGAGAAGTTTGGCGAGATGCCGGCTGAGGCGTTCTTCGAGGAGCGCGGAGCGCGCGCCGGTCTTTTCGAGGACGAGCCAGCGTGGCGAGTCACCTTCGGGGACGAGGAGCAGTTCGTCGCCGGCGTCCCGCAGCCCGAAGTGGCCGACGAGGGCCGAGGCGAGTCCGCCGCCGCGCACCACGCCGTCGCGGGGCGCGCGCGGCCAGCCCGCCTCGACGGTCAGCGCGCGCACGCCGCGCGCGAGGACGAGGCGCGTGCCGACCATCGTCGAGTTGCCGACGCGGAAGCGGTGCGCCTCGGTGCGCGAGAGCGACAGCCCCGCGCCCGCGCGGTTGGCCTCGCCGGCCAGCGCCGTGAAGGTCTCGACGAGCCATTCGACGCCGGCCGCGCGGAGGCGGTCGTTGGCGGCGCGCAGGTCGAGGTAGTCGAGCACGTCGCCGCGCCCCTGCGCCCGCGCGCGCTCGCGGGCGTCGCCCATCTGCCGCTCGTATTCCTCGTCTAAGCTGCCCAAGATTGAGGCTCCCCCGCGCCGATTCGCGCCTCGCGCCGCCGCGCGCGGCGATGTTATCATGCCGCCACAGGTCAAACGAACGCTCGACGCCAATCCACTCCCCGACAGGTTCCGTTGAGAGACATGCGTAAAATTTTTCCGCCGCCCCGCCCCGCCTTCGAGGCGGTCGCCGGCCTGCTCCTCGCGCTCGCCGTCGCGGCGTCGGCGTCGGCCCTGACCGCCCAGCGGCGCGCGCCGCGCCGGCCCGCGCCGCAGTCCCCGCCCGCCTCGGCTTCGGCGAACCGCGCGGCAGAAACGGCCGGGCGCCGGCCGCGGCTCGTGCTGCTCATCGTCGTAGACCAGTTCCGCTACGAGTACCTCGAACGCTTCGGCGACCTCTTCGTCGCGGGCGGCCTGCGCCGCCTCCAGCGCGAGGGCGCTTCGTGGGCCAACGCGCACTACGACCACACGCCGCCCGAGACCGGGCCGGGCCACGCCACCATGCTGACCGGCGCGTGGCCCGCCGAGACCGGCATCATCGGCAACCTGTGGTTCGAGCGCAACGCCAAAGGCGACGGCGGCCGGCTCGTCTTCAACAGCGAAGACGACGAGGCGCGCCTCCTCGGCGGCGGCGAGAAGGAGCGCGGCTCAAGCCCGCGCCGCCTGCTCGTCTCGACGCTCGGCGACGAACTGCGCCTCTCGACCAACGGCCGCTCAAAGGTCGTCGGCATCTCGCTCAAAGACCGCAGCGCCATCCTGCCGGCCGGCCGTCAGGCCACGGCCGCCTACTGGTTCAGCGCCGAGTCGGGCCGCATGGTCACCTCCGACTTCTACATGAAGGAGCTGCCCGCGTGGGTCGCGCGCTTCAACGCGGCGGCGCCGGCCGACAAGTACCGCGGGCAGGCGTGGACGCGGCTGCTGGCCGACGAGTCCGAGTACCTGCGCCGCGCCGGGCCGGACGACCCCGAGTGGGAGTGGAAGCCGGCGAAGGCCGAGCGCGCCGACAGCGTCTTCCCGCACCGCCTGCCCGACGCGACCGGCCGCAAGCTCTACGACGCGTTTCACTACACGCCCTACGCCAACGAGATGCTCGTCGAGTTCGCGCGCGAGGCGCTGACCAACGAGGCGCTCGGCGCCGACGAGGACACGGACGTGCTCTCGATCAGCCTCTCGGCCAACGACTACGTCGGCCACCGCTACGGCCCTTACAGTCAGGAGGTGATGGACATGGCGCTGCGCGCCGACCGGCAGATCGCCGCGCTGCTCGACTTGGTCGAAGCGCGCGTCGGGCTGCGTAACACGGTCGTCGCCTTCACCTCCGACCACGGCGTCGGCCCCATCCCCGAGCACGCGCAGTCGCTCAGGCTGCCGGGCGGCCGCCTCAAGCCCGACGACGTGAAGGCGCGGGTGAAGGAGGCGCTCGGGCAGCGCTTCAACCGCCCGAACGATTCGCGCGACCGCGGCGAAGACTACTTCCTCGAACTCACGGCCAAGAACGGCAACATCTACCTCGACCTCGCGGCGCTCGCGCGCGACGGCGTGAGCCGCGAGGCGGCCGAGCAGGCGGCCTGCGAGGGCGGGCTGCGCGTCGCGGGCTTCGCGCGCTGCTTCACGCGCACGCAGCTCGAACGCGGGGCCGTCTCGCCGCACGACGCGCTCGCGCGCCGCGTCCTGCACGGCTTCCACCCCGGCCGCAGCGGCGACGCCGTGCTCGTCCCCGAGCCGTTCCAGTACGTCGTCACCTACACGGCCGACCATTACGCGCCCTACTCCTACGACACGCACGTGCCCGTCATCATCATGGGCGGGGGCGTCGCCGCGGGGACTTACGCCGAGCCGGCCTCGCCCGCCGACATCGCCCCCACGCTCGCGCGCCTCGTGCGCGTGCAGCCGCCGAGCAACGCCGCCGGCCGCATCCTGATCGAAGCGCTAAGGAAGTAGTCGGCAGCCGGCAGCCAGTGCGCCCCGCGCCGAGTCCGGTGACGCCGACGCCCGAACAGTTCGATACCGAAGGTCTTCCTACTGGCTACTGACTACTGACTACTGTCTACTTGATTGAGGAATGAAGTTATGAAGCGTATTACGTCGAGCCTCACCGCGGCCGTGTTGCTGCTCACTCTGTTTTGTTCGGGCGCCGACGCGCAGCGTCGCAGGCCGGCGGCCGGCAACAAGGCGGCGCCGTCCAAGTCAGAGGCGCAGCCGGCGGCGAGCGAGGAGGCGCAGAAGGCCGAGCTGGAGGGGCTCGCGCAGCTCCCGGCGGCCGAGCGCGTGGCGCGCCTCGCCGCGTGGGTGAAGGCCAACGCGAGGTCGCCGATGCTCAGGCGCGGGCAGGAGCTTTTGACGAGCGCGCGCGCCGCGCTCGGCGACGAGAAGCTGCGCGCGAGCGACCGCGCCGGCGGCGTCGAACTCTTCCGCGCGGCCGTGGCCGGCGCGCCCGCGGGGATGTCGGACGAACTCTTCTTCAAAGTCCTCGCGCAGCTCCCCGCCAACCTCTTCATGCTCGGCGAGCGCGAGGCGGCGCTGGAGCTGGCGCGCGCCGTCGAGGCGAAGGCCGAGGGCAGCGCGCCGCGCCTGCTCGGCGTGGCCCCGTTCTACCTCGGCACCGAGCAGCCGGACGAGGCCGCGCGCGTCGCGCAGGCCGCCGCGCGCCTCCAGCCCGACCTCGCCGCCGCGCATCAGGCGCTCGGCGCGGCCCACCGCGTCGCGCTGCGGCTCGAAGAGGCCGCCTCGGCCTACGCGCGCGCCCTCGAACTCGACCCGAAGTCGGCCGCCGCCCGCCGCAGCCTCGCAGACCTGCGCCGCGCCACCGGCAAGCCGGAGGAGGCGCTCGCGCTCTACCGCGAGCTGCTCGCGGCCGAGCCGCGCGACGGGGCGGCGCGCGCCGGCCTCGTCCTCGCGCTCTTCGACGCGGGCCAACGCGCGGAGGCCGAGCGCGAGCTTGAGGCGGCTCTGGCCGAGCAGCCCGGCAACCTCCAGTTGCTCGTCGGCGCGTCGTACTGGTACGCGGCCAAAGGCGAGGCCAAGCGCGCCGTCGAGCTTTCCGAGCGCGCCGTCGCCTTAGAGCCGCAGCGGCGCTGGGTCTGGGCGCGCGTCGCGCACGCGCGCGCGCTGCTCGCGTCGGGCCGCCCCTTCGAGGCCGAGCAGTCGCTGCGCGCGGCGCGCGAGTTGGGCAGCTTCCCGACGCTCGACTACGAGCTGGCGAGCGCGCTCGCCTCGGCCGGGCTCTACGAGGAGGCGGCCGAAGAGCTGGTGCGCTCCTTCACGCTGAAGGACGGTAAGATCGAGACGCGCCTCGCGGGGCGGGTGCCGGCCAGCGCCGCCGACTTCGAGGAGCTGCTTGCGCCCGAGCGGCGCGCGGGCCTCTTCCAGTTCGAGGGCGCAGGCCGCGAGGCGCAGGCGCGGCGGCTGAAAGCGCTCCTCGCCTTCCACCTCGCGGCGCGGCCCGACGGGACTTTCGACGCGGAGCGCGCGGCCGAGGCGGCGCGCGAGTTCGGCGCGGGCGAAGACGAGATGCGCGCCTACCGCAACCTCTACGTGGCGGGCCGGATGCTGCGCCGCGGCGCGCCGCCGAAAGTCGCGCTCGAACGGGCCGAGGCGGCCGTCGGCGGCGTCGAGGCGGCGCTCGACGTGCCGGTCGCACCCTTCGCGCTCTTCGCCGACGAGGCGCGCGAGTTGCGCGCGCGGGCGCGCGAGCTGAACACGCCGGTGCAGGCCCCGCAGGCCCCGCGCGAGCAGCTCTCGAAGTTCATGCGCGGCCGCATCGAGGAGCTGGTCGGCTGGGCGCTCTTCAACGAGGGGCAGACGGCCGAGGCCGTCGTGCGCTTGCGCCGGGCCGTCGGCGTGATGCCCGAGAACAGCTCGTGGTGGCGCTCGGCGCAGTGGCGTCTGGGCGCGGCGCTCGAAGCCTCGGGCAGTCCGCGCGACGCGCTCGCGGCCTACGTCAGGAGCTACCGCGCCGCGCCCGACCCGACCGGCCTCGCCGTCATCGAGACGCTCTACCGGAAGCTGAACAACGGCTCGGCCGAAGGTCTCGGCGCGCTGCTCGCCGGGCAGGACGCGGCCGTCTCCTCCGCGCGCCGCCCGCCCCTCCCGCCCACGCCCGCCAACCCCGCCCTCGACGGCGCCCCGGCCCCCGCGCCCGCGCCGAGCCCCGAGACGGAAGCCGCGCCCGCGACCCCGACGCCCGAGCCGACACCTTCGACCGCCGCCGCCGAACCGACCCCGGCGGCTTCACCCGAACCGACGCCGAGCGCCGAAGCGACGACGCCGG
>Ga0196977_1000074_pt1 | contig 69334 bp, 49 predicted proteins | sample S3v_1013CmetaG_FD_148634 | JGI IMG/M metagenome (GOLD analysis project Ga0196977, IMG submission 148634) | Soil microbial communities from Anza Borrego desert, Southern California, United States - S3+v_10-13C | ecosystem: Environmental > Terrestrial > Soil > Desert | place: USA: California... | reverse complement strand
CGCTTGCGCCAGATCACGCAAGGCGCGGCACTGGCCGCGGACGTCGAAGGCACGCTCACGGTGCAGGGCGGCGACTGGAACATGCTCGTCAACATGACCGGCCAGCGCGCGGCGTGGGAGAACATGAACTGGCTCGGACCGATCACGTTCACCGGCGACGAACAGACGTTCGCGAAACGCATCCAGTCCGAGACGCAGACCGCGACGAAAGGCCTCGCGGGTGCGCTCAAACCGTTCGACGCGAATCCCGGTCCGCCCGAAGGTGGCTCGACCGACGTCGCCGACGTGAGCTGGAACGTGCCCACCATTCACATCAGCGTTACAACCGCGCCGCTCGCCGCGCCGTGGCACGGCTGGCCGGTCGTCGCGTGCGGCGGAATGTCCATCGGCCACAAGGGAATGGTCTGGGCGTCGAAAGCGCTTGCGGCGACGATGATCGACCTCTACCGCGACCCGCAACTCGTGCAGAGCGTGCGTCAGGAGTTCGCGAAGAAGACCGAAGGCATCACGTACAAACCTTACATCCCGGAAGGACCGCCGAACATCCCGTGACCCGCGCTCTCATTCTCCTCTCTCTGCTCTTCACCGCCACAGTCCCGGCGGCTCCGTATCATCTCGAGCTGGAAGCGACTCCGGAGTCGCTGTTCCCGTATCTCGGCCGTTTCGGCAAGGTCGATCTCGACGTGTACGCAGGCGGCGTGCGTGCGAAGGCATTGTGGCTGCGTGCATTCAGCCGCAACGATGCCGATGCCGTCACCGTCGTGAATCCACTCGCGCGCATGTACGTCGACGTCGACGTCGCGGAGATCGGCCCGATCCTCGGCCGCCTCGCCGGCGATGCCGGCAAGATCGAGCGCGATGCAGTACCGACGCTCGGCCCAAAATTGCGCGGGACCGTCAAAGGCATCGCCGCGACGCGTTATCGGCTCGTGTACGGACCCGATGCGTGGCTCGATGTGTGGACCACGAACGTCGTTGCTCCAAACCCGCAGATGCGACGCATCGTGGAGGAAGTCGTCAGCGGCATCTCGCCCGGCACCGGCGAGGTGGCCGCGAAACTGCCCGGCACGCCGATCTACGTCGAAGCAAACTTCCGCCGCTTCAGGAAGGTCGCGCTGATCCGCCTGAAAAAACTCACGTTCAGCGCAGGCGATGAAAAGGACGCGCTGACCCTCGGCTCGCTCTACGTGCGCGCGAGCGTGCTCGAGAAGTTGTTCGCGAAGTAGCGCCGGAATGTCTTACTGCGACGGAGCCGCGGCTGCAGGCTTAGGACGGCGATTCGAGTTGTCCATGTCGGCGGCGATCAGCCAGCGTCCCCGCTGATCTTTCCGCAGAGCGAGCATGAACTTGCCTTCGTCCGGCGTGCCGGCAGTCGCGGCATACGCGCCGATGATGTAGCCAGTTCGTCCGTCGATCGAAAACGCCAACGCGCGAAGCGCGAGCGGCCCGCCGCCGTCGGAGTACGCCTGCCGAATCGCTGCACGACCGCGCACTGCAGGCTTCCCGTTCGACAGCACGAAGCCATCTTCCGTGAACAGCAAGGCCAGAGCGGTGGCATCACGCGCGCGCCACGCCTTTTCGTAGTCGCGCAAGACGCGGTCGAGGTCGGGAGGCAATACCACCGATGGCATCGATTGCGCCGGCGGTGTCTGCGCTGATGCAGGCCAGATCGATACGAGAATCAGAAGAAGCGTGATTGCTACCGTGCGCACATGCACCCCCGACAATGTTTGCCAGCCGCACCCGAGCAACCACGGAAACAGCGCGGTCTCGGCATATGCGGTCCTACGAATTATGACGGACAACCGCGGGACTCCGTGTATCGAATGTCGGCCCGGGAGGAAGAGAATGACGGGTCGCGACGCGGAGGTTTCTGACTGCGGCACGTAGACGCGATGCGTAGTCCGGAAGCGAACCGGCGACCGACGATCACGCCGCGCCGCGGCGCTTCGGTACTCTTCCATGTCCGCGAGTAACGCGCCCGCGTTTGCGTACCGCGCCGCCGGATTCTTCGGCCTAGGCAGCGCAGGATCACTTTGTTCATCGCGGGGTTGATGTCGGGGCGCAGATCGATCGGCGGCTTGGGCGCCTCGGTGATGTGCGCCGTGAGCAACCGGCTCGTGGCGATGGCCAGTCTGAACCTGTATACCAAAAGCTTTGCGAATGCGCTTACTCGTCGGCTCCTGGCCGCCCGTTCGAGTCGTCGTCGCTGACGGGCGAGCGTGAGCTGCACACGCTCTGCGAACTCCTTCTCATCGGGCGAAAGCTGCGAGCGCACCTGTGCACAGAATATCTGGATGGTGTGGTGATACTCCTCGATCAGCTTCTTGAACGCGCAGTTCGATAGGTCCAAGTTGCGGTGAAGGCCGTTGCGGCGATAATCGTGACGCCTTGAGCGATGTCAACGAGGTCTTTGATCAGGTCGAGAGTCGCTGGATCAAGACGCATAATCTTGTCGCGCCGCACTCCACATCACGCCGCCGCGGCGCTCCGATACTCTTCCATGTCCGCGAGCAGCGCGCCTGCATTCGCGTAACGCGCGGCCGGATCCTTCGCCAGGCAGCGCAGGATCACTTTGTTCATCGCCGGGCTGATGTCGGGGCGCAGATCGATCGGCGGCTTCGGCGCTTCCGTGATGTGCGCCGTGAGCACGCCCGTAAGCGACGATGACTCGAACGGGCGGCGGCCGATCAGCATCTCGTAGATGAGCACACCGAGCGAGTAGACGTCGCTTCGCGGATCGAGTTGTTTGCCCTGCACTTGTTCGGGACTCATGTAGTGCGGCGTGCCGATGATCAGTCCCTGCTGCGTCACGCCTTCCGGCGCTTCGGCGAGGCGCGCGATGCCGAAGTCCATCAGCTTCGCCTCGCCTTTCGCGTCGACGAGCACGTTCTGCGGCTTGATGTCGCGGTGGATGATGCCCTGCTCGTGCGCGGCCTGCAGTCCGCGGCAGATCTGCCGCGTGAGGCCCACCGCCGCGCGCATGGCCACGCGGCGCTCATCTGCTTCATCGAGCAGTTCGGCGAGCGTGTAGCCGCGCACGAACTCCATGCTGATGAAGTACACGCCTTCGGCCTCGCCGTAATCGAACGTGCGCAGCACGTTGCGGTGCGTGATGCGGCGGGCCAGGCGGATCTCGCGCTTGAAGCGCTCGAGGTCTTCCGGCGAGCGCGTCATCACGTCGCCCGGCAGCGTCTTGATCGCCACCGTCTCATCGAGCTGCGTATCGGTCGCTTTGTACACGACGCCCATGCCGCCGCGGCCGAGGATCGAATCGATGTGATAGCGGTTGGCGAAGAGATGACCGAGCGCGAGATCGGCAGCCGGGGAACCCGGCGCGGTCGCACCGGCCTGCGTCGCGCCCATGCGCATCGTGGCCATCGTCGACGTCTCCGAGCCGATCGATTTCATCATGCCGGTGGTCACGCTGATGAGCGGTAATGCCGCAACGGGAAGAGCGTTTGGCAGCCACTTCAGCCGCACTTCTTCGCGCGTTGCAGTGGTGAGCACTTCCCCACCCGCGGCCTGCGCCGTTTCGTACGACACATACGCGTAGCCGTTCGGCGCGTGCCATGCGAACAGCAGCGCGAGCAGCGGTGCGTTACCGACGATGGCAAGACCGGAATCCATCTTCAATGAAACGGAGCCGGTCACGAACTCACCCGTGGCGATGCCGACGCCGAGGGACATCATGTTCGGACCGAGCTGCGAGGCCAGTTCTTCGTTGATGGCGCGCGCCGCGCGAATGGCGTGAATGATGCCGCGCTCGCCGCGGAACACGGAGATCAGGCGATGGCCGTTGATCTCACGCACTTCGCCGTCCTGCCGCGCAACTTCGGCTTCCTGCAACTTCATGGCGCGCTCGATGGTCGCGATCACGCTTGCGGCGTCACCTTCGCCGACCGTCGCGGGCAGGCCGCGCAGATCGGTGACGAGCACCGTGCCTTCGTCGAGCTTCGCAGCTTCGGTTGGACGCCCAATCGCGCCCGCTTCGTCCGACTTATCGGCCATCGCGGCGTAGAGCTCTTCGAGCTCCGCCTTGTCGCGGAGGGAGTTGATCATCTTTCCGAACGAGCGACCGAGGATCCCGACTTCATCGTTGCGGGTGATGTCGGGACCGGCTGTGTAATCACCCGCGGTGACCGCTTGCGCAATGCCGGCGAGTTGTTCGATCGGGCGGGTGACGCGCTTGGCGATCAGCCACGAGAGCAGGAACGCGAGCAGCAGCGCGATGCCGCCGCCGATGAGCAGGGCGCGCTCGATCTCACGAAACGGCGCGAGCTCGCGGTCTTTCGAGCGGAGGAAGATCGCAGTACCGACGGGCTCGCGGCCCGCGAGCAGCGGCTGCGACGTGAGGATGTATTCGCTCTGATCGACCGTCTGCGTCTGAGTCTTTCCGAGAACGACCTGCTTCGGCATGACGCTTGGCGCGTTTGACGAGCGGACCACCGTGCTGTCGCCTCGCGGCGCGAAGATCACGCCCGCACGCGTCGATTCGGCGATGCTGTTCGCGAATTTGTCATTGATCAGCACTGCATTCACGAGATAGGCGCTTCGGACGTTGCGCGCGCCTCCACCAACCGGCGCGACCGCGGCGTGATAGAGCTTCCCGTCGAGCGGCAGCACGCCGGTTGTGGAAGGAACGCTGGCGTCATCGACGATTGCCTGCACGATGCTCGCGCTGGTGTAGAGATCGGTCATCGGCGGCGTGGCGGTGATGGGGGCGTCGGTGCGTGCGATGAGACGTCCCTCGTCATCGAGCAGCATGACCAGATCGCTGCGGAACGACACCCGTCGCTGCTCGATCTGATCGACGATGCTGGTCAGATCGATGGACGGCGCAGGAGGAGGAACAGCATCGGGCGCGGCAACGACTGGTTCCGCCGGAGCGGGCGCGTTGGGATCGACTCCGGTAAGCGCGACTTCGACCAGCGCCACGAAATTCTTGTCGATGCCGAGGAGCTCCGTTGGCAGACGCAGGCGCGCGAGGCGTTGTTCCTCGAGCTCGCGGAACAGCTTCGCGGCGCCGTTGATCGACGAGCTCACGGTCTCGTCCGCGATCTCGTTCGCGCGCTCGATGGTGATGCCGACCGCGACCGCGACCACGAGCACGATCAGCATCGCGGTGAGGCCGAACAGCTTGAGAACCAGCGGCACCTTCGCGCGCTCGACCGTGTACTCCTTCTTCGGGACCTCCACATCGGAGATCGTGCCGCGGTCGAGCGTCTGCGATGTCACGCTAGTAATCCTTCGGCGCCTTGTACGCCTGCCCGAATTTGTTCTTGTGCTGCACGGCGCGCGCGTTGCGTCCGTCGATGGTCAGCAGCGTCGCGCCGGCGATCCTGCCGTCAGCTTTCACTTCGAGGTCGGAGGCCGCGCTGCCACCCTGCTCGTTCCACGCGTTGACACGATACTTCCCCGGCGGGACGTCGAACGAATAGTCGCCGTTCGCGTCGGCGAAACCGTAGTAGGGCGTGGACATCACATGCACTACGGCCGACATGTTCGGATGGACGTTGCAGTAGACGTTGACCACGCCCGGCGCCTCGAACTTGTGGGATTTGCCTGCCCCTTTCCGGTAGAGGCCGAGGTCGAAGGTGTTGCCGGGAGTGAGTGAGAAGAGGTTGTGCGTGATCGGGTCTTCGTTCGGAAAGTTCACGGTCGAGCCCGCGGGTACGGCCAGCACATGCGGCAGGAAGGCTTTGCTGCGCGTGGTCATCGTGAACGATGAGCCGGGGCGTTTCGGCGCGCGGCCGGCGGGTTCGAGCCAGACCAGCGTCTCGTTCACCACCGGCTTCTGGCCACGCTTGGTGAGGAACATGACCTTGCCGTTGACGACTGCCGCGTTGAGCTCGCTGCTGAAGATTGCACACACCACGATGGCGAAGAGAAGACGTTTCATTGGCTGGCTCCGGGGGGCAAAAAGTTTAGCACAAGGATTTGTGCGTCAGGCATGACCTTTGAGATAGAGATATCGTGCAATTTTTTTGATTGCGATTAAAAGTAGAAGCCGTATCATGTGGACCATGCGAGGGAGAGCGACGGGCGGGCCGCGGTGCAATAAACGGCGCCAATCGATGTTTCCCTGTCAGTACGATCGAGGCCGCGTCAGCGGCCGCATCACTCTTTGAACAGTTAAACAGCTCCCGCTCCTCCCCTCCACCACGGGGTGTGTGAGCGGTCGATCCGGTCCGTAACACCGGCGAGGTGGGTCACGGTACGTAACGTGACGCTCGTTGCGGGGCCGCCGGAAATTCATGGGGAGGAGGTACTAGTTTTCACATGGATTGTTCTAAATACACTCAGGGGGTTGCTTCGTAGCTAACACTGCGAGGTGACGCTCCACCCCGGAAGGGCGCCCGTCAAACGGCGCCCTTTTTGTTTTGCATCCCGTTTTGCAAACAATGAAAAAATCCAAGCCAGGCGTCGGGCTCGTCTCCCCTTCCGCGGCGGATTCCTGGCTGGGCGGCCACTACATCGTGCAGTCGCTCTTCCTGGCCGCGCATTCGATCCCCGCCGCGGAACGCCTGCGCTTTCGCGATGTCTGGTGGGGCGCTTTCCCCGACACCGATCCTTTCGCCGAAGTCCGCCCCCTCCTCGGCGATCCTGCCGTCGTGACCATGCCGGCCTCGGCCGCCGCGCGCGCGCAACGGTTCATCACGCGTCGCGTGAAAGGTTCCGCCGGCGCCGCCGATCTCTTTCATCGCGCGGGGATCGACGTGTTCTTCCCGGTCGAACCGATCGACCATGCGGGACTGCCGCTGCTCTTCTTCGTACCCGATCTGCAATACCGCCATCTGGCGCACGTCAACGATGAGCGCGCCGTCGAGTACTTCGATTCCTACTTTCGCAAGCACACCGCGAAGGCTGCGCGGATCTACGTGAGCAGTGAAAGCGTCATGCGAGACGTGGAGACGTTCCTCCCCGAGCTCGCGCCGAAAACACGCGTCGTGTTCCCATGCAGCATCCCCACGCCCTCGTGGTGGGACCGCGATCCCGCGACGGTCGCGGCGCAGTACGGTCTCCCCGAGCGCTACCTCGCCATCCCGAATCAGGTCAGCGCACACAAGAACCATCTCACCATCGCCCGCGCGTTGCGCGTCCTGCGCGATCGCCGCATCGACGCGTTCATCGTCTGCACCGGGCGCAACGCCGACTATCGCGATCCCTCACACTTCGAGCGCCTCTCCGCCGACATCACCAACCTCGGCATCTCCGACCGTATCCGTTTTCTCGGCGTCCTGCCACGCGCGGATCAGATGGCGCTGCTGCGCAACGCGATGGCAATCGTGCAGCCATCGGAGTTCGAAGGCTGGGGTGCCGCGGTGGCCGAGGCGAAGGCGATCGGCAAGCCGCTGCTCGCGAGCGACCTGCCGGTGCATCACGAGCATCACCACCCGCGCGCCACGTGGGTCGAGACGCATGACGTCGATGCATGGGCGAATGCGATCGAGCGTGCCTGGCGCGCGCTCTTACCCGGACCTGACGCGGTGGCGGAAGAGGAAGCGCGCGCGCGGACGAAGGCGGAGTCGGTCGAGGTGGGACGCAAATTCACGGCGCTGTTGTGCGAGACCGTAGAATGCCGCCCGTGATTCGACGCATCGCGCGCAAGCTCCGCCGCACGCTGAGCGGCCCTCCGTACGATCCGCTGGCCTGGAGAAAGTCGGGCACGCCGCCGTTCGAGGCGATGACGCACGACCACGCCTCGGACTTTTATCTGCCGCCGCTCGCAGGTGCTTCGACGTTCGCCGACGCCTGTACGAGCGCGCGCACGCTTCGCGAGGTGCACGCGTTTCTCCCGAGTCTCTCGCGCGACGTACACATCGACTTCCTCGATCGCTTCTACACGCAGGGGCTCGAGCGCTTCGGCGACAAGTGGCGCTTCGCCGACATCAACACCGTGCTGTGGGCGCTGGCATCGCGCCTGCCGCTGCGCCGCTACATGGAGATCGGCGTGCGGCGCGGCAAGAGCATGTCCATCGTCGCGCATCATCGTCCCGATTGCGCGCTCTACGGCTTCGACATGTGGATCGCCGATTACGCGGGGATGGAGAACCCTGGCAAAGACTTCGTGCGCGCGGAAGTCAAGCGCGCCGGACATCGTGGGACGCTGGAGTTCTTCGATGGCGACTCCGCGACGACGGTACCGTCGTTCATCGCATCACATCCCGACGTTTACTTCGATCTCATCACCGTCGACGGCGATCACACGCTCGCGGGCGCGCGCCGCGATCTGCTGAACGTGATGCCGCGGTTGGCCATCGGCGGAATCGTCATCTTCGACGACACCGCCAGCCAGTATCACCCCGAGCTCGGCGCGCTGTGGGACGAGATCACTGCCGACCAGTTGCGGTTCTCGACATTCACGTTCAACGAGACGGGATTTGGGATCGGCTTCGCGATTCGGAAGCAATGAAAGGCAGTACCTCGGAGTTCCTCGGAGGGGCCGGGCGGCTCACTCCGAGGTACTCCGAGGTACTCCGAGGTACTCCGAGGTACTGGTCCAAGGCAACACCGGCGTGATCAGCGCCGTCCGATAGTCGCGCGCCGCGAGGCTGTTCTGCTCGGTGATGGTGAAGCTCAGCGCACCTTCGTGCACGATGTGCCCTTCGCCGTCCGGTTCCGAAATGCTCACGACGTAGCGTCCGGGCCGCAACAGATGCGCCGGGATCGTCGCGACCAATTGCTGGCGTCCGACCGGCAACTCCTGGTTCAGCACTTCACCCGCGTCGGTGTTCGCGGATGTGAGGATCGGCGTTCCTGATTCCGTGAGCACGTTGAACGTCAGCCGCGTTGGTGCCATTCGTCGATGCACGGTGAAGTCGAACGTGATGTGCACGTCGGCGTCGGACGGAAACGCATCGTGATCCGCGCCCGGCGCGTGCAGCCGCACTTCGTGAAACGTGAATGCGTCGCTCGCGTCGCGCCGCGGTGCCCAGGAGAGATTCGACTCGAGGCCGTGCGACAGATATTCGGACACGACTCCCGCTGCCAGGCCATACGCCTTCATCTTTCCCTGATCGAGCCACAGCACTTTCTGGCAGAGCTGAGAGATGACCGCCATGTTGTGGCTGACGATCACGACCGTGCGTCCCTCGCGCGTGATCGATTCCACTTTGCCGAGGCACTTGCGCTGGAAGGCGACATCGCCGACAGCGAGGACTTCGTCGACGAGCAGCACGTCGGGATCGACGTGCGCCGCGACCGCGAATGCGAGCCGCACGAACATGCCCGACGAATAACGCTTCACCGGCGTGTCGAGCAGTGGGCCGATGTCGGCGAACGCGACGATCTCATCGAACTTGCGGCGGATCTCGGCGCGCGTCATGCCGAGGATCGTGCCGTTGAGGAACACGTTCTCGCGGCCGGTGAGCTCGGGATGGAATCCGGTTCCCACCTCCAGCAAGCTCGCCAGGCGGCCGTGCAGCGTCGCCGTCCCCTCGGTCGGCTCCGTGATGCGCGACAGGATCTTCAGCATCGTGCTCTTGCCCGCGCCATTGCGGCCGACCACGCCGACGATCTCTCCCGCCGGAATGTCGAGCGTGACGTTGCGCAGCGCCCACAGCTCGCGTCCTTTCGAGCGGCGGCGGAACACCTTCCACGGTTCCGCAAGCAGCTCGCGCACCTGCGCGGGCTGCCACGGCTCGCCGATCGAGTAGCGCTTCCCGAGGTTGTCGATCGAGATCGCGCTCATCCACGCTCCATGCGGCGATGGTAGCGGAACAGGAAGAAAGAGCCGGCGATCATCCATGCGATCAGCGGCAGGATCGAGAGCCGGCTTCCCTGGCCGAATAGTTTTTCGGCGACGTTGAAGCTCGACCATGCGGAACCGCAGCGGCACGTAGTCGTAGAGCGGTCGTTTGTCGCTACGTGGCCGGCTTCGCCGCCGCTGATGAATTGCGGCACGAGGAACTCTGTGATCGGGCTGCGGATGTGGTCGGGGGCGTGGATGTCGACAACGACGAAGAGGGTCTGCAGGGCGATGGAGATGATGGCGAGGGTTGCGGCAGCTGCGGCTGCCGCGTTTGAAAGCGGCAGCTTTGCTGCGGCACTCCATAGGAGCATTACGCCGAGGAACGGGATGATCGGGACGAGGTAACGCGCGCTGAAGCTGGCGCCGCCATGCCATCCGTTGAAGCTTGCGTTGATGAACAGGAAGAAGATCGTGGTCGCGAGGATGAACAGCAGCTCCGGACGCGCGCGGCGCCACATCGACGGCACGCCCGCAAACGCGAGCAGCAGCACGGGCGCGCTGAAGAAGAGCCCTCGAAAGTGCGAGAACGTCACGCCCCACAACGCTTCGACAGTCGGAACACTGAAGACGCCGAAAGCCGCGCCCTGCGACACGAACTGCGGGTTCATGTGCTCGATCGATGTGCTCAGGAACGAGCCGAACGCCAGCCACTGATAAACACCGAGCACCGCGAGTGGAACGATTGAGCCGATCGCGTATCGAATGATGTTCCGCCGCGCCAGCAGAAGCCCGAGCAATAGCGCCGGCGGGCCGCAGAGGTAGTTGATCGCTGTGGCCAGGCCTGCAGCGAACCCGGCTGTTGTCGTGCGTCCGGCCGTCGCCAGCACGAACGCGAGGAACAGCAACGACGCCGAGGGCACGTGCACGAAAAGCGCGGTCGCGTAACCGAAGAGCGGTGTTCCAAATGCGATCACGATCGACACCGCGATCAGCCACCGCGCATTCGCAATGCCGCGCATTCGCCCGTACAGAAACAGCAAGGCCGGAATGAGCGCGCCGAGGATGCCGCAGACAAAGACCGTGCAGACATACGCGTTGAACGTCGTCACCTTGAATGCGTCGATGTCGACACCAGCTGCGCGTTCTACCGCGACCAGTACCGCGTATACCGGCACCGCCAGCAACGCGGTGCCGGGCGGTTTGTTCGGATACACGTGCCCGCCCGCGAACGAAACGTCACCGGTCGTGAACGCGAATTTGTCGATGGCGAGCGTCCGCTCCTCGACGATGGAGCGCACCAGCGCGAACGTGGCGTTCTGATTCCACCCACCGCCTGCGAACGTGTACGCGTAGCTGCCGAGCGCGAGCACGAACAGCGCTGCTGCGACGCGCCACGAGTACCTCGGAGTACCTCGGAGTGCCTCGGAGTACCTCGGAGGGGGCGTGTGGGCTCTTTCCCCTCGGAGGAGCTCCGAGGTACCCGAGGTACCGAGGTACTCGTCCATCGTCACAGCATATCGGCGAACAGCCGTTCCATCCGGCGGAAGTAAAATGCGCCGCCGGCGAATACGAGCAACGCCGCGATCACCGACCACGCCAGCGCTCCCGCCGCGACAGGCGTGCCGAACAACGTCGCCCGGAATCCTTCGATGATGCCGCTGACCGGGTTCAGTTGCGCGAGCCACCGGTACTTCTGCGGCAGCGCCTCGAGCGGATAGACGACCGGCGCGACGAACATCGCGATCTGCAGGATCCACGGGATCACGATGCGCACGTCGCGATATTCGACGTTCAGCGCCGCCACCCAGAGGCCGACGCCGACCGCGAACAGCACCGCCACGAGCACGACCAGCGGCAGCAACACGATCTCGACTCCGGGCAGGACGCTGTACCACGCCATGACCGGGATCAGCAGCAGCGCCGCGACCCCGAAATCCACGAGGTTCGTCAGGCCATTCGCGAGCGGGATCACGAGGCGAGGAAAGTAGACCTTCGAGATCAGAAACGAGGAGCCGATCAGGCTGTTGCCCGCGTGCTGGATCGTCGCGGCGACGAAGTTCCACATGATCGTTCCCGACAGCACGAACACCGGGTACGGCACCGCGGTCTCGCTCTGCAGCTTCGCCACGCGCCCGAAGAGCAACGTGAAGATGAGCATCGAGACGAGCGGCTGCCCCATCACCCACAGTGCGCCGAGGAAGGTCTGGCGGTAGCGGACTTTGAGGTCGCGCCAGGCGAAGATCGCCAGCAGCTCGCGATGCGCCCACAGCTCGCCGACATCGACGGCTTTCCAGCCTCGTGTGGCCCGCAGCACGATGGTCTGGTGGTGAGCCGTCATGTTCAGTCGAGCCGCGGAACGGCGGGACGGCCGCCGGAGAGCGGGATGGACGGCATGTCCGGAGCCACGATCGCCCGCAACCGCTCGCGCATCGCCTCGACCGAATCAAAGTCGGCGTGCAGGATCTCGGTGATCGCTTCCACCTCAGACACGCGCAACCGCGGCTTCTTCTCCAGACATGCGTTGGTCCTGCAGCGGTTCGTACAGTACTTCCGCGTCTTCCTCGTTCTCGGGAACTGCGAACCGCAAAACGAACAAGTCCCCATCGCACCCTCCACCAATCCGTTGATCAACGCTTTCCGCACGCGATCGCCGGATGCGCGTAGGTGAGAGCGGCGCGGCGGCGACGTGCGCACAAAGCGTTAATGAACGCACTGTAGCGGAGCGTGTGCACTCGGTCAACACGTTGACTGTCTTACAATGGCGCGCACATGAAGCCGCTCGACGTCGCGCGCCGCTTGTTGCCGGCGCGGCTCAAGACCGCGATCAAGCGGCGGATGGGCATGCCGCTCACGCGGCTGCATCCGGACTGGAAGATCCTGGAGCCGATCGGACCGGTCACCGAGCGGCACGTGATCCTCGACGCTGGCTCGCATCATGGCTGGTTCTTTCACTGCTGGAAGGACTGGTGCCCGCCGGCGGTGGTGCACGCGTTCGACGCCGACGCGGACTCAGTCGCGCGCAGCCGGGAGCTCTACGGCACCGACCCCGATATCCACGTCCACCACACCGGCCTCGGCCGCACGCGCGGCAAGCTGCAGTTCCACGTGTTCGAAGAATCGCGCGTCTCGAGCTCGTTCCTTCTGCCGGAAGAAGAGAGCTGGCGGGCGATCGAGTACTCGACGGGGCCGATCGCGGATCGCACCATCGACGTGATCCCACTCGACGACTTCGCGCGGGAGAAGAAGCTCGACGACGTTTATCTTCTCAAGATCGACGTCCAGGGCTATGAATTGGAAGTCCTCGAGGGAGCGAAGGAACTCCTCGCGCGCACGCGGTATGTGTTCGTGGAAGCGGCCATCCGTCCGCTGTACAAAGAGGCTCCGCGCTTCTCGCACGTCCACGACTTCCTCGACGCTCACGGCTTTCACCTCATCGCCATGCGCGCGTGGCATCGCGGCAACCTGACGCTCGTCGAGAGCGACATGCTCTTCCGCCGCAATGACTTGATGCCGCCGATCGATCCGAACGTAGACCGCATCATGGTGCAGGTGTGACGCGGAAGGCCGCCTACTTCGAGCTGCGCGCCGATTACTTCGGCCGTCCGCTCGACGACGCCATCCTGCGCGCGTTGCTCGCGAACGGATTCGACGTCGATGTCTTCTCGCCGGACGGCGAGCTGCCCCAGGACGTCTACCCCGCAAATGTCCGCCGCTGCAGCGTGGACTACCGCCGCGAGTGGCTGCAGCGCCACATGCGCCGCGCGATCTGGCGCGACTACGACCTCTTCCTCGGCACCGCCGACCTGCCGATGGCGTTCGCGGGCTCGATCGCGGCATTCGTGCGTAAACCAGCGGTCACTGTGGCCGACGAAATCTACGTCGGCGGTTATACGGGCTCGGCGACGTTGTACTGGAAGAATATCGCGCGCTGGGCGATGCGGCGGTCGGTGTTCACGATCGTCACGGACGAGGTGCGTATTCCGCTGCAGCGTGAATACGCGTCGCTGCCTGCGGATCACGAGTTCGTGCAGTACCCGTGTTGTTATCCGACGCCGTACGACGGCCGCTCGCGGAGTGCGGCGCGGGAGGCGCTCGGCTTCCACGCGGACGACTTTGTCGTCTCAGCGACCGGCACGTTCAGTCAGTGGAATGGCGCACACTGGCTGGTGCGGCTCGTTTACGATTCCGATATCCGCGCGTTGATTCAGACCGCCGGCGTGCGCGATCCGGTGCTCGACGCACTGCTCGCGACGCTCGACGGAACGGTGTATGCGCCGGAGCGCGTCGGCTGGCGCGAGAGCGCCGAGATCACGGTCGCCGCGGACGTCGCGGCGACGCTCTACCTCTCGCACTTTCCGCAGTTTCAGGTGATGGGCGTGTCGTCGCAGAAACTCTGCACCGCACTTTGGCTGGGCATCCCGGTCATCGCGACACGTCAGGAAAGCTTTCGTTTCATCGAGCAGTACCGCTGCGGCGAGTTGATCGAGAGCGACGCCGAGCTCGCACCAGCCGTCGCGCGCATTCGCGCGAATCGCGAGGAGTACGCCGCAAACGCGACTCGCGCGGTGCGCGATTCCATTCGCCCGCAGGCGCGGCTCGAGGCACTGACGCAGCGCTTTCGCCGCCTCTGAGACCAGCACCTCGGGTACCTCGGAGTACCTCGGAGTACCTCGAGGGGCGGAGTGGTTCTGCTCCTCCGAGGAACTCCGAGGTACCCGAGGTACTCCGAGGAACTCCGAGGAACTATGATTCACGCCCGCGCCCCGGTGGCGGAATGGCAGACGCTGCGGACTTAAAATCCGCTGCTCCGTGAGGAGCGTGCCGGTTCGAGTCCGGCCCGGGGCACCAGCATCAGCTATCATGCACCGCTGAATTTCACCCCCCTCCGGAGGCAACACCCAATGACCACCACCGCAATCGAGATCCAGCCCGGGGCGCCGCTGACCGCGCTCTCCGAAGAAGAACAGATGTTCCAGCAAAGCGTGCGCGACTTCGCCGTCGAGCGCATCCGCCCGCTCGTCCATGACATGGACCATTCCGCGACGATGTCGCCGGACCTCATCAAGAGCTTCTTCGAGCTGGGGATCATGGGCATCGAAGTGCCGGAACAGTTCGGCGGCGCGGGTTCCTCGTTCTTCAATGCCGTGCTGGTCGTGGAGGAGCTGTCGCACGTCGACGCGTCCTGCGGCGTGCTCGTCGACGTGCAGAACACGCTCGTCAACAACGCCATCATCCGCTGGGGCAACGACGACCAGAAGTCGAAGTACCTCTCGATGCTGGCGTCGGATACCGTCGGCGCCTACGCGCTGTCGGAGGCCGGATCGGGCTCGGACGCATTTGCGCTCGCGACGAAGGCCGCTGACAAGGGCGACCACTGGGTACTGAATGGTCAGAAGCTCTGGATCACGAACGCGGCCGAGGCGGGCGTGTTCATTGTGTTCGCGAACGCGAATCCCGATGCCGGCTACAAAGGCATCACGGCGTTCCTGATCGAGCGCGACTTCCCCGGCTTCCGCGTCGGCAAGAAAGAGGACAAGACCGGCATCCGCGCGTCGTCGACGTGCGAGCTGATCCTCGAAGACTGCCAGGTGCCGAAAGAGAACGTGGTCGGCGAGGTCGGCAAGGGCTACAAGATCGCCATCGAGACGTTGAACGAAGGACGCATCGGTATCGGCGCGCAGATGCTCGGCGTCGCGCGCGGCGCGCTCGAGCACGCCATCGCCTACACGAAGGAGCGCAAACAGTTTGGTACTCGTGTGGCTGACTTCCAGGGCGTGCAGTTCCAGATCGCGCAGGCCGCGACCGAGCTCGAGGCGGCGCGCCTCCTGGTGTATAACGCCGCACGTCTCAAGGATGCTGGCAAGCCCTTCCTGCGCGAGGCGGCGATGGCGAAATTGTTCTCGTCGCAGGTCGCCGAGAAGGTGACGTCGCTTTCCGTGCAGCTTTACGGCGGCAATGGCTACACGAAGGAGTATCCGGTCGAGAAATTCTGGCGCGACTCGAAGGTCGGGCAGATCTACGAGGGCACGAGCAACATGCAGCTCGCGACCATCGCGAAGACCATCCTCACGGATCGCCTGTAGCGATGATCGCATTCGCCGCGTATTTCGCGGCGGCACTGCTCCCGCGCCTCTCCCCGCTCCTGGCCGGTGCGCTCTTCGCGGATGACCTCATCCACCGTCCCGAAGGGCACCTGCTCTCGTATCGCTTCCTGAATTTCGGAGAGCTCTGGTTCTGGGAGCTCATCTTCGGGCGGACGTATCTCTGGACGGCGACAGCGAAGGTCGTCGCGGCGCTTTACACCGCCGGACTCTGCGCGGTGCTGCGCGTGGTGTTGCGTGAATGGGGCGCAACGCCTCGGGTCGCGACCCTGCTACCGCTACTCGTGCCGCTGCATCCGCTCTGGAACACGTTCATCAGCATGAGCGCGGCCGGCGTCTACGCGCTCTCGTTACTGCTGATCGTCCTCGGCTACAAGCTGCTGACTCGACCGGCTGAGAGCCCGTCGCTCCAGATGGCTGGTGCAGTGCTGCTGATTGCCCTCGGCGTCTCCGGCTATCAGGTTCATGTCGGCCTGCTGCCTGCGCTCGCCTTCGCCGAGATCATTCTCTCGGAAGAAAAGCGTCTCAAGTGGCTGCGCGTCGCGGCGCAGCGTTTCGTTGCGTGTCTCGCAGCCGTGGCGGTGTACTTCGTCGCGATCCGAATCGCGGCGTTGACGGGCGTGAAGACGTGGGGCGGCCGCGGCCTCGCATTGTCGATGTCCGAGGTTGCCGGCGGCTGGAGTGCAATGCAGGCCGTCACCGACAATCTCGGCGTCATCACGCAGCCATTGCTCTCGTTCTACGGCGGCGTCGGTGCGGCGTGGCGCTACTGGTGGGTGCCGTATCTGATTGCGTGCGTGCTGAGCGGGATCACGTTCCGGCGACATCCTCTCGTCGCGTTGCTGACATTAGCCCTTCCGATCAGCGCTGCTTCAGTCGTCATCGCGCTGAACATTCCCACCTCCGGCGCGCGCGTTACCGGCGCAGTGTGGCTCGCCGCGTTACTGGCGATCCTCCCCATCCTTCAATCACGCCGTTGGGCGATGACCGTGCTGGCGACGTTGTTCATCGCGATCGCGCTGCCGGTCACGATCACGGACGCGCGGAACCGCACGTTTGCGTGGAAGACGGATCAAGCGACGGTCGCCGCAATCCCGAAAGGAATGACGGTGGAGCTCTACAAGACCGATGTCGTTCCGTCTGAGTGGCACGGGCGCCCGATCGTGATGCAGAACTTCGAGCCGGTCACGCCGTTCGACTACTCGAACGTCGTTCACAACCCCGAGTGGCTGTTGCAGTGGTCGGGATTCAGGACCGTCGCAATGGGCACCGCTATGCCTCGACCCGCCACCGCGCGCTCCGAGCTCGCGGAGTGGCGCGTCGAGCCGTCAGAGCGACGGGTCCTGCTCGCGCCGTATCAGCGCCAGCACTGATCTCGCGAAAACGAGCGGTCGAGATCACCGCGAAGCCGGACGACATGGGCTCGCCTTCAACTCTGAGTCAATGCGTTCGAGCAGGTCATGAAACGCCTGGCGGAGAATAGGTGAATCGGTAGCGGCGAGATCGGCCGACAACTGTTCACGCGCGGTCGTCAACGTCCTGGCAGCCGGGCAGTGCAAATGTTTCCGCCGAAAATACGATGCAATTCGGTGGAGTGTTTGCGCCGGTCCCAAATATCCTTCCGGATTTCCAACTGATTCGCTCGATGCCGTGATGAGAATACGCACCGCGCGTTCCTGATCGGAAGCTGAAACGCTACTGGCCTGCATCTCTGCCAACGTCAACGAAGCAATCGCCCACTCGATCATCATTTGGCATGACGTGGATGCTTGCGAAGCATATCGGTGGATCGCCTTACCGCCTGTTCATAATCACCTGTGAACCGCATTTCGGCCAAGCTGCGCGCCTCTGCTGCGATGCTCTCTCCTAAATCCTCCACCGGGCATAACCACTTGACGGGAGAACGCCGCGTGTCTCGTCCGAACACGTACGCCAACGTGATGAACCCTCGCTTCTCGTAATACTCTGCGAGTTGCCGTTCGTTTTCGAGTGCGGGTTGCGCAATGAAGAGACGCGTCGCAACCGGATCTGGCGCGGGTTTGAAGGTACGCACGTCGGTGACGGGAGTGGCCACGAGACCGGAAGTCTCGTGCTGCGGCACTGCCTCGCCGCGGCAACCCATCAGCAATAACGCGAGGGCGCTCAGTGCATGGCGACTCACATCCACATTCGTCAACGAGTCCTTCTCCAGCAATGCAACGGCAGCGCGAAAATCGTGAGAAACCAGAAGGCGATGGTCCATGCGACAAACATAGCCGGGCACAGGAATGGGAACATGCTCCAGGCGCAAAGAAGCCGCCGATTCATCGCAGCGGTCCCTGCTCGCGCCTTATCACCGCCAGCACTGACTTCGCGAACACCGGCACGCGTCCTACTCGGTGAAACTCAAAGCGGGCGAAACCCGATTCGCGGAACAGCTCCGCGAGTTTCGGGATCGTGAAGAATCGCAGGTGACCGCCTTCCCACAGCGGATCGAAGTGCTGCTCGAATCGGCCAGATATCGCGAGCGCGAGGTTCTTCAGGTATCCGTGATACGGCGTCGAGATCACACCAACGCCGCCGGGCGCGAGCACCGAGGCATATGCGCGCATGAACTCGCGCGCCGAGGGGCAATGTTCGATTACCTCGAGACTGACCACCACCGGGAACGTGCCGTACTTCGCGCCGAGGTTGTCACTGGTCGAGCCGACGTCGAAGCGCAGCCGCTCTCCTTCGTGTTCCTTCGCGATGGCGATCCCGGAAGTTGACGGATCGATACCCATGACCGAGTACCCCTCGCCCGCAAGCCTCCGTGCGATCGCGCCGTTACCGCAACCAAGCTCCAGCACGTTGCGCGGCGGCGGAGCGATGTCTTTCAGGATACGCAGCAGAGGACGCCACAGATACGCGTCATCCCAAGCCGGCGCGTCGTCGAAGTACCCGTACTGCGGCATGAGCGGAAAGTAGCACGTCCACCCGGCCTAATCATCGACCCTTCGTTCGAGAATGAACCCTCATTCACCGCTCGAAAGGTTCAACGGCGGACCCTTGACCCACGTAAGTTCTTGAAAATACGTTCGGCATCACCGTTGAAGTGAACGGTCGCTCATCAGGAGGCACTGACAGATGATGCGAAGAGTTCTGCTCACGGTCGCGGTTGCCATTCTTTTCACCACCGCCGTTCATGCGAAGACCGGCGTCGTTTTCATCCACGGCAAGGGAGGCTCGAACCTCGCGCAGGCCAGCGTCGCGCGCGCGTACTGGGGCGAGGACATGATTCGCGCTACCACCAAAGGCTTCACCATCCCCTACCTCATCTGCGCGTACGACGGTACCCGGTACATGTGGGTCGCCGGCAACACGGTCGCGGCGCAGATCTACAACTGGATGAACGCGAACGCGATCACGGACATCGTGGTCGAGACGCACTCGTTCGGCGGCGTCGTGATCCGCTGGATCATGTCGAACCCGACGTACACGGCGCACTATCAGCCGGTCATCAATCGCATCCGCTGGGTGAACTCGATCGCACCGCCGAACAAGGGTTCCGAGGCGGCGAATCTTGCCGGGACGTTGTCGGGATCGTGGCTGACGGGATGGCTGGTCGATCTCGTCGGACAGAACACCGACTCGACGAAAAACTGCACCACCTCGTCGATGAGCTACTACAACCAGTACTACCTCAAAGGCACCAGCGGCCGTCCGGCGCTGCCGAAGACGATCTACAACATCGCCGGCACCGGCCTCTGGAACGACTTCATTCACGCCGAGGACACGGGACTCGCGACGCTCTCCGGAGTGGCGGGCATGCCGGGCGAAGACGACGGCATGGTCTCGCAGTACAGCGCGCAGGCAGTGGGCGTGGTGTGGTTCACGACGCTCGCGAATCATCATCACAACCGCCGCAACGACTACCGCAAGATCGGCGACTCGCTCGCCACCGACTTCTGAGACGAAGGACACGACGATGAAGAAATCACTCCTGCTCCTTCTCGCCATTTCGCCGGTGGCATTCGCGGCTGACGTGACCGGCCGCTTCGACGCCGGCACCAGGTACGAGGAGCCGGCGGCGCACGCGCCCGCGAACGTCTCCCGTATGTTCGCGCGCAACGTCGCGCGCAGCACGCGCACCGAATCGGTCGAGCTGCCTGCAGCGGGGGGCAGCGGCATGATCATCTGGACGATCCCCGCCACGACGTCGACGAAGGCGCGCGTGAGCACGCGCGTCCGCACGCCGAACGGCTCCGTGCTGCAGCCGTCCGATCGCGGATCGCTCGAGCGCGGCATGCGCCGCTTCTCGCTCGACGAGCATGAGACCGCGGAGATGGGCGTGGGCGCCCGCGGTGCACATGAAGTCGTGCACGTCATGGCTGCCGCCGCGGCGAGCTATCACGTCGACATCGACATGCCCGCGGACGTTCCGGGCGTCACCGTCATCGCCGCCGAGCCGGACAGCCCGATCACGCTGTCGACGTGGGCTGCGCCGCTCTCGCGTCAGCCGGGCGAGCCGATCACGCTGCACGCGGAGCTTCGCGATGGCGATGCGCCGATTCGCGGCGCGCGTATCACCGCGCGTCTCGCGTCGCCGAGCGGCAAGTCGTTCGGCAACATCGAGCTTTCCGAATCAAATGACGGCACGTACTCCGCGACCGTTGCCGATCTTCCGGAGAACGCGCCAGGCGCGTGGCAGGTGCGTTTTGAGGCCGACGGCGCGAATGCGCGCGGCGCACGTTTCGCGCGTACCGGCTCGGGCGAGCTCGTCGCCGAACGCGCTGCGGCTCGTCTCGGCGAGATCACGACGGAAGTCGTCGGCAACGCACTTCGGGTGCGTGCGCAGGCCGAGCAGGCGCACGTCGAGAAAGAGATCTTCGACGTGCTCGCGGCCGATGCTTCGCGCAACGCCGTCGCGTGGGGTGAAGGCGTGCGCAAGCTCTCCACCGGCGCCACCACCCTCGAGCTCGACATCCCCCTCGCCCACCTCGGCAACACGCGCGTCGAAGATCTCTTTCTCGACGTGCGCCTGCTCGGCCTCGACACGATCGGCGTCGCCGGCCGCGTGACGAAGGAGATCGACTGAGCGACCCCTCATCCGCCTCCAGTACCTTCTTCTCCCCTCATCGAGGGGAGAAGCCTACTTGCGTTCGCGCTCGCCGCATCAGATAGTGCGGACCGTGACCCGCGTTCTCATCGCCGAAGACAATCCCGAGATCCGGACGCTCGTCGGCCGCGTGCTTCAGGGCGAGGGCTACGACGTCGAGACCGTCGATGACGGCAGCGAAGCCATCGAGAAAATCAGCCACGAGCACTATGACGCGATCCTGTTGGATTTCATGATGCCCACGGTCTCGGGCTTCGATGTGATCGAGTGGATCGAGCAGCACCGGCCGGACGTGGCGAAGTCGTGCGTCATCATCATCACGGCCGCCGTGCACCAGTTGCGCAACTTCGATACGTCGAAGGTCTATGCGGCCGTTGCGAAGCCCTTCGACGTCTTCGAGCTGCGCGAAGTGGTCCGCAAGTGCGTCGAAGAGAAGACCGCCGCGAACGATCGTTGACCGGAAGCGCGCTCGGCTGTTACTCGGCTCGCATCGCGCGCTGCCGTGCCGCGAGGCGTTGCAGAAAGTCGTACGCGATGCCGCCGCTGGTCTTGCGCAGCGTCATCAGATAAACCGCGATCGCGACGACGCCGCCGAGCCACGCCAGTGTTCCATACGCTTTCTCGCCCGGGAAGAACGGCCAGAGCATGAACATCACCGCTCCGGCCACGCCCGCGAGCAACAGCAAGACGCGCTGCGCTTTCGGAGCGTCGACGTCGCGGTTGCAGGTCAGCGTCACCGTGGCCTCGCCGCCTGCTTCGGCTGCCCACGAAATGGTGCACTCCACGGCGCCGCTGGTCGCCATGCCACGCCGCAGCGGCAACGTGAAATCGCGCTCGTTGAGGCGCGACGCAATGACTTGGCCGCCATAGAGCTCGACCAATTCCGCAACGCCTTCCTCGATCCCGTCGACAGGAATCCGATCTTCCGTGAACTGCACCGCCGCCGTTTCGCTCATGCTTCTCTTCCCAACCAGCCGCGCCGCAGCTCGCTTCCGCTTTCGATGCGCAGCGCAATCAATGGACGAGGATCGGGCCGTCCGGTGAGCAACAGCCGCCGCAGCACGCGGGCGCGTGCGATCAGCAACTCCTGCGTTTCACCAATGCCCAAACCGCGCAGCGCCGCCGCGAGCATCGTCTCACTCGAGAGGCGCGTCTCGCCGAGCGCAATCAGCTCGTCACCCGGCAGCAGTCCCGCGTCCATCCCCGCGCCACCGCGCATCGCGCTGTCAATGACCAGCATCCCGTCCTGCACTTTCAATCGCGCGCCGAGGGAGGCCGACTCCGGCTCGCGCGGCGACGCGGCGAACGCGATTCCCGCTGCAGTGAACAGCTCTTCGTACGGCAGCGGCTCGGTGCCGTCGACGTAGCGCGCGAAGAAGTCGCCGACGTCGGCAACGCGCGCGACCGTGTTCTCGATCGCATCTTCATCGAGTGATGTCTCGCGCTCCTGCCACAGCAAGCGCACCGCGTCATCGAGCGACCGTTCGCCGTTCGTCGCGCGGCGGATGGTCAGGTCGAGCAGTGCGGAAACGATCTCGCCCTTGTTGTAGAAGGAGAACCAGGCGTTCGGCAGATCGTGCGCGTGCGCGGGATCGCTCAGCCACGAGTCGAAGGACGCTTGCGCGAGCGACAGATGCTGCCGCGCCGGTTGCGCTTCGAGCGTCTGGATCTCGTTGCCGAGGTGACGGAGGTAGCGGTCGACGCTCCAGAGACCGGCGCGCACGAGCGAGAGCTCACCGTAGTACGACGTCAGCCCTTCCATCGCCCACAGCAATCGCGTCGGCGTCGCGGCTGAGTAGTCGTACGGCGCGAAGCGCGCCGGCAGCATTCGCTTCACGTTCCACGCGTGAAAGAGCTCGTGCGACGTCAGCGTGAGCGTGAGGTCGAATCCTTCATCGCCTGGTCCCGCGCCGAGCAGCGCGTGACGGCGAAGGATGATCGAGCTTGAGTCCTCGTGCTCGACGCCATGCCAGCGGTCGCGCACGTGATACAGGAATCGGTATTCGCTGAACGGAAAACCGCTGAAGAGCTCCCCCTGCGTCCGCGCGATCGCACGCACCGGCTCGATGAACTGTTCCGTGTCGATGCCATCATCGCCGCGGAAGATGAGATGAAAACGCGCTCCGTTCTCGACGAACGAGTGCCTCGTCATGGTCGCGGCGGCGATCGCCGGCGAATCGATGAGGTGATCGTAATCTCGCGCGCGAAACGCACCCGCTTCATCGCGATTCAGTTGCGTTTCGATGCGCCACGCCGCCGGCGCGGCGATCGTGAGCAGATGCTCCTCATCGCGCAGACCTTCGACGAGCATGAACAGGTTCGAGCCATTGAAGTACGCCTCGTCTTCATCGAGGAAGCTCGAGCCGGCATCGAGCTGACCCGCGTAGTACCGATACCGGACCGTGACCTCTTCGCCCGCCCGCACATCGACGCGCCACGAGCTCAGCCCATCCTTCCAGATGCGCGCTTCACCGGCAGACCACTCGCGCACATTCGCGGCGTAGTTCTGCATCACATACCGCCCGGGACGCCACGCCGGCAACAGCAGGCGCGGCGTGTCCACCGGAGCCGTGAAGCGGATGGCGATGTCGAAGAGACGATCAGCCGGCCCGCCCCACGAGAGGAGGTAATGAACCATCGCGCGCGGATGATAAAGGAGTACCTGGGGTTCCACGGGTTCCTCGGGTTCCTCGGGGTTCCTCGGGGGGAAGAGAACCACCCCGAGGAACCCCGAGGAACCCGAGGAACCGGTTTACTCGTACTTCGACATGAAGGGACTCCTACCATCTGTAGCGGCGGGCTCTTAGCCCGCCGCGCGGAACAACGGGCTGAGAGCCCATCGTTCCAGAATCCTTATCTCGACGTCACGGTCGATGCCTCGGCCATCGCGAGATCCTTCAGCATCGCCGCCGCTCTCTTGTGCAGGTCCGCGAACAGCGCCGCCGGAAGACCTTTGCCGCCGCCGTCGAGTGCCTTCACGAAAGCTTCGACCAGATGAATGCTCGTCGCGTGATTGTTCGACGCCTTGGCGAAGTTGCCGGCCAGGATCGCCTCGAGCGCGTTGGCGTTCATCATCCGGATCGGGTGGACCGCCATCGGTTTCGTTCCGCCCAGCTTCATGCCGGCGTTTTCAGCGGCCATGAGCGTGGCGATCAACTCCTCGATCTCCAGGCCGATGTAGCGGGTCATGCTCTCCTTCGTCGCAGTGACCGTGTGCCGCGCGATGAAGCTCTTCGTCGCCTTCGGGTTCTCCGGATCCTGTTGACTGACGGTCGTCACGCGGAATTCGTAAACCGTGTCGTCCATGCCCGCCCAATCGTGCGGCACGGCGAGGTTGAACGCGTCCTGCGTGGAGCCGAGCGGCATGAGCAGCCCGCTCTTCGGCAGCATCGGGGAGAGCGCGGAAGCGGTCGTCCACGCCATCGGCACGACCGTCGGCACGGCACGATACGCACAACCTGCAGCACGGCCCATGGTGGTCAGCGTGCAGCCCGAATGATTGAAGTCGAGGAATGCCAGGCTCACGCTCATCTTGTCGTCCGCGTTGCCGCCGTTCGTCCCTTCGATCGTGTACGTGCGCATGATCGACGGCTTGCCGCCGTCGGCGTTCGGCAGGATCACCACCTGCGGTTCGAAGAATGTCCTCACCTGCACGAAGGAGAGGTCCTTCGCGTCGCGGCGCGCGATGCCACTCGGATCGGGTGAAGCCATGTCGTTCGCCTTCGCTTCCACGCTGTCGCCCTGGATGCGGATCGGGTAGACGGACGGCTTCGTGAGCGGATGACGGAACGGGCTCACCGAGATGCGCAGCAGCGAACCGTCGGACGTCGTGTATGGAGCGAGACTTGTGACCTGCGATGAGGCGAACGCGCTGGTGCGCCAGTCTTCGGGCGGGTCTTCGTCGGGGATGCCGTCGCCGTCGTCGTCGCGCTGCGCCACGCTGAGGCCGGGCGTCGTGGACGGCGAGTCCTCGTCGATGCATTCGTCGCGGTCGGCGCGTTTGGCGTTGCCATTGGTATAGCACTCATCCGCCACGCCGTCATACGGATCGCCGCGGAAGTGCTGGACGTCGCGGCTGATGCACGAGAAGCCGGTCTGCACGCAGTCGTGATCGGTGTTCGGATTGATGCCGAATGCGTAGTTGCCAGTCTGACCAGGCTGGTTCGAGAGCTCGATGCGGAAGTTGTCGAAGCTTCCTGCGAAGCTGCCGAGGTTGCGCACGCTCACCTCGAACGCGCCGAATTTGCCGGGCTCGATGAGCAGCGTGTCGGGCGCGGTCGGCGCCTGCGGCTTCGCGTCGACGCGCAGTCCGTAGTTCTCGACCGGGATGTCGATGGCCACCTTCTTCGTGCCCGGATGTTGCGGGAGCGGAAGGCCGATCACGTCGCCGCCGGAGATCGTGAAGCTGTAGATCTCGAAGCCGCCGATGTCCGGAATCGGATCGAGGATGCCGCCGAACTCGAGGTTCGCCGAAAGCGCGATCTGGATGGTGTTGAGGTAGTAAGTGAACTTGTCGAGCCCAAGGCGGGCCGTGTCTTTGCGCTCCGTGGCGTCGTAGTTGTCGGGCGTGATGGTGATGCCGACCGTGCTGCCCGCTTCGTTGCTCGACTTGTTCCATTCCACGCTCCGCGGCGACGGCGCGATGCGCGCGTCCTCGGACGTCGTGGCCTTGCTGGTGATGCGCGTTGAGCCCGCGGTCGCTTCCAGACCGAGGCCGATGCCCAGACTCGCGCCCGAGACGCCGAGGATCATGTTCGTGCAGATCGGGCGCGGACGGCCGCCGATGGTGATCACTTTCCCTTCCACCATCGCCTGTGCGCAATCGGCCATGACTTCGACCTCGCCGCTGAATGGGAACGGACGCAGCGAGCCTTCCTCGTCGAAGCCGAACGGCGTGGTGAACGTGCCGGGCGCGCCGCTGATCTCTTTGATGAAGTCCGCGAGACGAATGGCCGCTTCTTCGGTGTTGCTGCTCGAGCTCCAGCCGGAGAGCAACGCGATCGCCGCCGTGATCTGTCCGACGTCGATTCCTTCGGGCGCGTCGGTGATGGCCTGCTGCAGCCGCAGCATCGTCCATGCATCCGGAACGTCGAGCGCCGAGTCGATGCCCCAGTTGATGATCGGGATGCCGAGCACTTCGACCTTCACGCCGGCGAAGATCGCGTACTGCGCGACGAATTCGTCGCCGTCGATGTTCTCCGGCTTGATGACCTGCAACGCCTCGTCGATGAAGTTCGGGAACGCGAAGCGCTCGTTGCAGTTGGCGATGAGCAGTCCGTCGGCGAGATCGTGCTCGTTGCAGAAGTCGGTGAAGTCTTTGGCCTTGAAATCGAGCGGCTCGAGCTGCGTCTGCACTTCGTAATTGCGTCCGGCGAGGATCGACGCCGGCTCGTCGAGCACGGCGATCTCGACAGGGAGGCGCAGGCCGAGAGCGAGGTCGAACTCGTAGCCGATGCGTGCGTAGAAAACTTCCACGCAGATGCCGAGGACGCAGACTTCCTCGCTGATCTTGTAGCCCCACTCGATCACGGGCGGCGCGAAGGTGAAGCCCATCATCGCCACGCGGTTCATGTTCGGATCGTCGCTTTCCGATACCGCGATCGTGGTCATGGCGGCGTGGAACGCTTCTTCACTTCCCAGAGCAGCGATCTGGTCATCGGTGGCGCAGACGCCTTCGGACTCGACGAAGGTCATGCCTTTCTTGCACTTCACCCCGAACGATTCGGTGAGCGAGATATGGCGCTCCTCCGTTCCCGGCTCTGTTCCTTCTTCGCCTTCCGGGTCGTAGGCCCCATCAGCCTTGATCTTGAAGAGCTTCTTGCCCGATTTCGTGTTGACGAACTTTGCAAGCGCGCGGCCCATGTCGCAGCGACCGTCCGCGGTCGTGTCGGTCGACAGCGGATCGAGTCCGGCCGAGCGGTAGAAACGCGCGCACGCATCCTCGGTGTGCGAGGTCACGCCGTCTTCGTCGACCTGGCCGTCGCCATCGTTGTCGATCGTGTCGGGTCCGTCTTCGTCGATCGACTCGACGAGCGTGGTCTTAAGTTGATTCGACTTGTCCCAACAGTCGTCTTCGATACCGTCGGTGGCGTTGCCGGAGAACACGCTGCCGTCGTCGTGCCGGCAGGTACCCGCGGAGGTGTCGGCAGTGAGCGTTCCCTTGAGCTTCCCGGCGAGATCGAAACACGTTTGCTCGGTGCCGCGCGTGCCGTTGACCCAGTCGACGCAGTCGCGGTCGTCGTTCACGGCGGTATCGGGAAGGATGGCCGCGCCGCGCGACATGCGGCTCGCGCCGGCGGGATCGAACGACTGCTGCTCCTCAGAGAGCGCCAGTTGCGGCCCGGGCCACTTGTCGGCCGCGGCTGCCGCGTTCGGGCTGGCCTTCTGTTTCGGGTTCTCGTAAACGAGCTTGGTCTTGGTGACCAGCCGCTTGCCCGCCACTTTGCCGTTCGGGTGGGTGAACGTGCGGACGGGATGGATCTTCTCGACCGTCATCGACCCGGCGTCGCAGTCCTTCAGCGCGACGTCGTTCTTCTTGTTGATCGCGTCGGCGCACTTGTTCTTCTTCTCGCCGCTGAGCTTCCCCTTCTTCTTCTCAGCGTTATCGCGGTTGGCCTTCTGGATCGCCTTCTGGAGAGGGGTCTGCTCCGGGTCGAACGCGACTTTGGGCGACGCGGCGAACAGCGATGCTGCAAATGCGAGGGACGACAGCACGGCGAGAATGGGTTTCATGGTGGGGCTCCTTTGGTTGCCGGGACGAAACTACGGTGTCCGGACTGCGGTCGAAAGGACCCCTGACATCGGGACAATGGTCAGATGACCAATGGGCCGGGTCATTTGGAGTGCGGCAGCACAGCTGCCGCTTTTGAAAGCGGCGGCGGAGCCGCCGCACTCCAAAGCCATTGACAGCATTTCCTTTCCTCCTGAAGATCGCGTTCATGCATTCACGTTCGGCGGATCTCGCGCGGCCGCCGGTCTCGCTCACGACGCTCGTCGGCCGCGACGCGGAGCTCGCGGAGATCGAACGCATCGTCGCCGGGAACCGCCTGGTCACGCTCACCGGCGTCGGCGGCACCGGCAAGACCCGCCTGGCCGCGGAGCTTGCGCTGCGGGCCGACTGGCAACGCGAGGACAGCGTCGCGTGGGTGGAGCTCGGTCCGTGCAACGATCCGATCCTCGTCGCGCAGCAGGCGGCAGCGGCGTTGCGGCTGCGCGACAACACCGATTGCGGACTGACGGTGGCGCTCGTCGACGCATTACGCGATCGCGACCTGCTGCTGATCTTCGACAATTGCGAGCACCTCATCGGCGCGTGCGCGGAGCTCGTCGACACATTGCTCGCGCAGTGCGATCGCCTGCGCGTGCTCGCGACCAGCCGCGAGCCGCTCGGTGTCGCCGGTGAACGCGTGTGGCCGGTGCCGCCACTCGCCTGCCCCGAGGCGGCGGCGCTCTTCGCGGATCGCGCCGCGGCGGTCGATCCGTCGTTTACGGTCAACGAAAGCAACGAAGCTGCAGTAATCGAGATCTGTCGCACGCTCGATGGCATCCCGCTCGCGATCGAGCTCGCCGCGGCGCGCGTTCGCCTGCTCACTCCACAGCAGATCGCCGCGCGGCTCGAGGATCGCTTCACGATCCTCTCCGGCGGCGCGCGCACGACCGTCCCGCGGCATCGCACGCTGCGCGCCGCGATCGACTGGAGCTTCGCGTTGCTGAATGAGCGCGAACAGATGTTGCTCGCGCGGCTCTCGGTTTACGCCGGCGGTTTCTCGATCGACTGCGCCGAATCCGTCTGCGCCGGCGATCCGATTGCCAAACAAGACGTCCTCGATCTTCTCGGCAGTCTCGTCGACAAGTCGCTCGTGGTGTCGAAGAAGCGCGACAGCGTCGTGCGTTACTCGCTGCTCGAGACCATCCGCCAATACGCCGCCGCGCAACTTCCCGAAGTCGCGTCGGTCCATGAATTACGGCGTCGTCATGCGACCGCGTTCCTCGACATCGTGCGCGAAGCGCTGCCGGAGATGATGATCGCCGCGATCGAGCCGCTCGATCGCATGGACCGCGACCGTGACAACATTCGCGCGGCGCTCGCGTGGAGCGTGGAGCACGAGCCCGACGCGATCGCGTTGCCGCTTGCCGCCGCCTTCCGCTGGCATTGGTACTACAGCATCGCATGGGGCGAAGGTCTGCGTTGGACGACGCGCGTACTCGAGCGGTCCTCGCCCGCCGTCACACCCGCGCGCGCCTCCGTCCTCACCGCCGCCGGCACCTTTGCCGCCTACCTCGGCGATCTCTCCTCCGGCCGCAACTGGCTTGAAGAAGGCGAGACGATGTGGCGCGCGCTCGGTGACGATCGTGAGCTCGCGCTCAATCTGTCCGCGCAAGCGCAACTGCTCGCCACAGCGGGCGAGCTCGACGCGGCGGCGGCGCGCGCCGAGGAGTCGCTGCGGTTGGCGCGAAGCACGGGAAGCTCGTGGGAGATCGGCTATTGCCTGACGAATGCCGCGGCGTTCGTCGCACAGAGCCGCGGTGAGTTCGAGACGGCCGATCGATATCTGCAGGAAGCGGAGTTGCTCTTCAGCGATGGCGGACATCCGCTCGGCTTGCCTTTCGTGCTCAGCACGCGCGCGTTGCTCGCGCTGCGCAGACGGGATCACGCAGCCGCGGCTCGCCTTGCACTGAAGGCGCTGCCGGTGACGCGCGTGCGCAGCGACGTCTGGTTCTCGTCGCGCGCGCTGCGAGTCCTTGCATACACGACCACCAACGATCCCGTTCGCGCAGCACGGCTGCTCGGAGCGGCCGACGGGATGCTGCGCTCGATCTGCGCAGGCATGCTGCCGCACGAGCGAAGCGAGCACGATCGTCTGATGGCCACGCTGCGCGAAACGCTTTCGGCCGAGGAGCTCGAGGCGGCGTTGCGCGACGGTCGAAACATGAGCTTCGACGAGGCGTGCGATTTCGCGCTCGCCATCGACGCTGCGCCGGAAATCACAGCGCCTGCCGCCGCGCTGCATGTCAGCGACCTGGGTCCGCTTCGCATCACCCTCGACGGCAAGCCGCTCGATTTCGAAGGCGGCCGTTCGTCCGGCCGCGCGCGTGAGCTGCTCGTCTTCCTGCTTCTGCATCCCGAGGGGCGGCGGCGCGAGGAAGTGGGTGTGGCGTTCTGGCCCGATGCGTCGAGCGATCAGGTCAAGAACTCGTTTCACGTCACGCTGCACCGCCTGCGCAAGATGCTCGGCCGCGCCGACGCGATCAGCAACGACGGCGGACGCTATCGCATCAGTCCCGAGCTTCCTCACACCGTCGACTCGCGGCGATTCGAGACCGAGGTCACGAGCGCGCTACGATCGTCGGCGCCGCTGCTCGCGCAGCTCGAATCGGCGCTCGCGCTCTACCACGGAGACTTTCTGCAGGGAGAGGACGCCGGCGAGTGGTGCCTGGCGACGCGCGCGCATCTCCGGCAGCTCTACATCCGCGGCCTGTTCGCGCTGGGGCAGGGACTGGAGTCGCACGGCCGCTACTCCGACGCAGCCGATACGTACACGCGGCTCGTGTCGCGCGAGCCGTTCCACGAAGCCGCCTGGCGCCGTCTGATGGTCTGCCGCTCCCGCCTCGGCGCGCGGACCGAGGCGCTGCTGGTCTATCGCACGCTCGAACAGCGCCTGCGGGACGACCTCGCCGCGACGCCGGAGCCCGAGACCAGCTCCCTGTATCGCCGCCTCCAACAGAACGAAGCGGTGTAATCCCATCTGGAGCGACGGGCTCTCAGCCCATCGGCCCGTCAAGCGCGTTCCCGTGCGCCTCACCCGGCCGGGCCCGGTATACATTCCACAGTTTAACGCGTACAGTCGCTCACGACGTGGCCTCATTAACCCGGACGTTCACGAACGCGACTAAATCCGAGCGTGAGATGAGATGAGTTCGCTCGCACCGCTTTGCCGCATCGCGCTGCTTCTGTTCGTATCCCTTCCGCTCCTCGGCGCGACGGTAACGTGGAGCGGCGCGTCCGACGAAAACTGGTCGAACCCCGCCAACTGGACGCCGGCCACCGTGCCGGGGCCCGACGACACGGCCGTGTTTCCGGCCGACGCGACGCGGAAGACGCTCACCCTCGACGTCGATGCCGCGGTGCACGCGCTCTCGTTCGCCTACTCCTACACCATTGGCGGGCCTGATGAACGCTCGCTCACGGTCGCGGATGTCACGATCTCCAATCCTCCCGGATTCGGTTGGACCGTGGCGCTCGTCCGGCGCGTCGTCGTTCCGGTGAACGCGACATGGAACATCGGCAGGAACGACCTGACGATTCGATTGCTGGTGCTGCAGGATGTGACGCTCACGTTTCCCGCCCCGTCGGGTGAGGTGAAGGCCTTGCTGGAGGGGAGCGGCGCGATCTCCGCCACGGGTGGCAACTTCCACATGCTGCAGACGCCGGTCCACACGCAGGGTTTTTCCGGGACCATCGAGGCGATGAACCTCTTTCTCAAGGGCGACTATCCCGACGTCGACGCGACGGCCGGCAAGGTGATCGGCGCCGGGACGCTGAAGAGCCTCACCGCCTCGGTCGCCGTGTCCGCTTTTCCGTGGATCATCAAGGCGGAGGACATCACCCTCAGCGGGAGTGGGTCGCCGCTGCGCCTCAACCTCCAGGAGGGACTCCTGGAGTACACGACCTCGCTCACGCTATCGAACGTGGAGCTGGTCTTTCCCTCCAAAGGAGCAAGATCAGTGACGGTCGTTCGCGGGGGCGCGCAGCCGGCCGAAGGAACGTTCAACGGTGTACCCGAAGGGGCAACCATCACGCAGGGCGACACCAGATACCGCATCACCTACGCCGGTGGCGCGAGCGGCACCGACGTGATCCTGCTGTGGCAGGGAGGGACAGGCGACCGGACGTGGACAGGCGAGGCCGATGACCGCTGGTCGAATCCGGCCAACTGGTCGCCCGTTGGGGTGCCGACGCAGGAAGAGCGGCTCATCTTCCCCTCCGGGGGCGCGGTGCGTGAGACGACGTATGACCTGTCTACCCCCATCCGCGAGGTGTATCTGTTCGACACCTACGCCGTCAACGGCGGACCGATCGTGCTGCGGCAATCGATTCACACGGACCTTGCGAACGACATTCAGATCAACGCGGACATCAAAGTGGCTGACGATGTCGTCGCGGCATCCATCTCCGACGTCATCGTGAACGGCTCCGTTGACGTCAACGGGAAGCTCCTCGCGATCGACAGCACCACCATCAGTGGTCCGGTCATGGGCAGTGGCAGCATCACGTTGGGCTCGTGGGCCTCATTCGGCGCGCCTGACAACCCGTTCAGCGGCGACATCACGTCGATGGCGCATGTCGGCGGGGACCTCACGGAAGTCACGCTCGCCGGTTCGCTCGCCAACGCCTCGCTGTCCGGCGTCTCCCTCCGCGTCACCGGTGAACAGACCATTGGCGACGCCACGCTCGGCTCGGTACTGCAACTCAACCACCCGCTCGGTGCGGCCAAGGGGCTGCTGCACACCGGCTCGTTCACGCTTCGCACATACCACTTGAACACTTTTCCCGGACCGAGGGATGCCATCGCGACTTACCACGTCGACCTCGACGCCTCGTCCTCGGACATGGTGGACGTCCACGGCTCCGTCACCCTCACCGGCGACACGCAGCTGCCCATTACAGCACTCGCGACGCTGCCGCCCGGCACTGTCTACACGATCATCCGCAACGATGGCACGGACGCGGTCGACGGACGCTTCGTCTCTCTCTCGCTCGACACACTCGAGGAAGGTGCGGAGCTCACCGCCGGCAACGTCACGCTCCGCCTCAGCTATGAGGGAGGGGACGGTAACGACGTCACGCTCACCGTTCCGGGCGGGCAGGTGCCGCCGGTGATGCTGACAGGCGAGGACACCAGCACGACCGAGCGCAACGCCGACGGGCACGCGGTGAACGTCCCGCTGACGCTCTCGCGTCCCGCGTCTTCGCCGATCACGGTGCAGTACCACACCGAGGACCGCACCGCGCGGGCGGGAGAGGACTACGCCTCCGTGTTCGGCAGCATCACCCTTCCGAACGGCGCCGACGCCGCGTCGATCGTGGTGACGGTGCTCGGCGATCACAGCGTCGAGCCGGACGAGGAGCTCGTCGTGGTGATCGACAACGCCGGCGACGCCGAAGTGCCGGATCGCGAGCTCGTCGTGACCATCGTCAACGACGACGTCGCGTTCGTGCGGACGCCGCCGATCGTCTACTCCGGTGCGTCGACGCTCGAGGTGCTGCGACCCCTGACCACCACGGGTGCCGTGCCTGCCGTGGTCGCCTTCATCAGGGCGGCCGACGAGAACATCGTGGCCCGCCAGGCTGCGCGCGGCTACGCCGTGGTGGTGGTGTCGGTGCGCCGGACCTTCCCGCAGAACCTTGAGGACGCGCGTGCCGCGCTGTCCTGGCTGCGCGCGCACGGTACGGAGCACGGCATCGACGCACAAAGGCTGGTGGCGTGGGGCATCGGTGCCGGAGGCAACGTTGCCGCGCTCCTCGGCACGAAGGCGCTTGGTGGTGCGACCGGCCTGGACGCAGTGATCGACTGGTACGGCGAGACCGACTACATCGAGCTGGACGAGCGTCCCGGCACATGCGCCAAGGACTACGCGTCGCTGTTCGGGTGCGATCCGGCGGTCTGCCGCGACAAGGCGCGCAGCGCCAGTCCGATGGAGTACGTCTCGTCGGATGACGCGCCGTTCCTGATCGTGCACGGCACCGCAGACTGCGCGGTGCCAGCCTCGCAGAGCACGAGGCTCCGCGACGCACTCGTGCGCGCAGGCGTGGCCGCCACGTTCGTCTCCGTCCGCGGCGCCAATCACGGCGGAGACGCTTTCACCAAAGCAACGGTGAACGAAGCGGTGGACGCGTTCCTCGATCAACACCTGGCACAGAGGACGTCCAAACGACGCGCGGTCCGGCATTAAAAGGCATGGCCACTTCGCGTCCGCCTCGCTTGCGGTTCCTGGAACTCGCGGGAGGCGGCTCACTGAACCATTCCGCCCAATTCCGTCACAGCGCGCCCTGAATCGTCCCTCCCGCAACGGCGCCTGACGTATACGTCCCGGCCGCAAACCGGAGCGCCGTACGGGCGGCGTCCAGCGCGGTGCGCAATTCGGTGAGGTGCGCGGCTTTGACGGTCGGCCGACGCGACCGTTTCTCACTCGGCACGCATGTCCGGAATTGTCGTTCGCAAGGGCGCCCAAGTACGCGTCATTCGCAATCAGACGACATACGGGCGTCGTGTCGCTCTTCGGGTACGGTATCGGCGTTCATGATCTGAACGCCGTGGAGTCGAACGATGCGCCGGAGAAGCCGAACGGCGGCAAGGCGCTGCGCGAGCAGGTCCGCGTCTCACGCGCGCAATTGCGCCGCGGTCCAGTCGAACGCGATTCCCGATCAGACTGACATCAAAATTTTTCCCGGTAATCGCCCGGCTAAGCGCCGGGTAATCGCGGCTTCCTACATTGCTCGCAACGAATGGAGGAGACCATGACCCGCAAACAACTCTTCACGATCCTGGCGGTGGTGGCGATCGCAAGCTCGCTCACCGTCGCGGCAACGTCTTACGGTTCCAAAAAGGTCCAGCGGGCTCCGGTGATCGACAACGCCGAGCAGGTCAAGCGCGGCAAGTACCTCGTCACCATCGGCGGCTGCCACGACTGCCATACCCCGTGGGTGATGGGCAAGAACGGCCATCCGGAGCCGGACATGAGCCGCGCGCTCTCGGGCCATCCGGCCAGCTTCAAGATCACCAAGCAGGCCAAGCTCGAAGGGGAGCGCTGGGGTTGGGCCGGCGCGCCGACCAACACCGCGTTCTCCGGTCCGTGGGGAGTGAGCTTCGCGGCGAACCTCAGCCCGCACAAGATGAACGGCACCGGCATCTGGACCCCTGAGATCTTCCGCAACACGATCCGCAACGGGCGTCACTGGGGCGTCGCGCGTCCGCTGCTGCCGCCGATGCCGTGGTTCAACTATCGCCACATGACCGACGAAGACCTCAACGCCGTCTTCGCGTACATCCACACGCTCAAGCCGATCGACAACGACGTTCCGGAGCCGCTGCCGCCGGCGCAGGTCGCCGCGAAGTAATCCAGCTCATTCAGGAGACGACTCATGAAAAAGAAAATCCTCGTGTTCGGTGCGACCGGTGCCCAGGGTGGCAGCGTCGCGCGCCACTTGCTCGCCCGTGGTGTGTTCGATGTCCGCGCGTTCACGCGCAACAGCAATTCGGAGAAGGCACTCGCGCTCCGCGACCTCGGCGCGGAAGTCGCCGAGGGTAACCTCGACGACCGAACCACGATCGCCGCGGCATTGCAAGGAATCTACGGTGTGTTCGGCGTGACGAACTTCTGGGAGCACTTCGACCGCGAAGCCGAGCAGGGTCGCAATCTCGTCGACGCGGTCGCGTCATCGGACGTCGAGCACTTCGTCCTCAGCTCGCTGCCGCCGATCGCAAACGCCACGAACGGCGAGCTGCGCAGCCCGCACTTCGACCTCAAGGCCGAGCACGAAGACCGTGCGCGCAGCATCGGCATCCCGTCGACGTTCATCCACGTGCCGTTCTATTACGAGAACTTCCTGGCCTTCTTCCCGCCGCGTCCGGCCGAGGATGGCGCGTTGCAGTTCGGATTCCCGCAGGGCGACACGCCGCTCGCGGCGATGTCGGTCGAAGACGTCGGCCGCATCGTCGCGCCGATCTTCGAACAGCCGGAGCTCTACATTGGCAAGGTGCTCAAGCTCGCCGGCGACGAGTTGCCCGCTGCCGAGTACGCGAATGCGATGAGCAAGCAGCTCGGCCGTGAAGTTCGCTATGCGCATGTGCCTCGCGAAGTGTTCGCGGCGCTCGGCTTCCCCGGCGCCGAAGACCTCGCAGACATGTTCGAGTTCTATCGCGTCCACATGCCGAGCCGGCGCAAAGAGATCGAGGATTGCCGCAGGATCGATCCGCAGGTGCAGACCTTCGGCGCGTGGGTGGCGAGGAATGACGCGAAGTTGAGGAGCGCGTTGCAGTTGTGACGGATCTCACGCCTCGCTCGAGCGCGAACGGCGAGCCGCGGTAGTGGGACGGTGACTAAGAAGTGGATTGATCGTTGAAGTGCGGTGGCCACGGCCACCGCACTTCAGATTGGGAAAGAGTCCTCGTCGATCCAGGTTGGCGAGGGTCCGGGACCGGCCGGATCATTTCAACTGGATTCCCAGACCGCACACGACGAGCCAAACCTCATCCGCGGCGGCTGCCATGCGCTGGTTCGTCATTCCCGCGAGATCGCTAAAACGGCGCGCCGACTCATACATCGGCACAATGCCCATACCCACCTCGTTCGTGACAACGATGACAGTCGCGCGGCGCCGCCGGGCCGCGGAAATGAAGTCGTCCAACGCTCTGTCGATGTCGATGTTCGCCGTCATGGCATTGGACAGCCACAGAGTCATGCAGTCGACGACGGCGACGGCGCCGGGATCGACCTGCATGGCTCGCGCGAGATCGAGCGGCTCCTCGACGGTTTTCCACGACTCTCCCCGTTCTACACGGTGACGATCGATGCGCGCGCGCATTTCGTCGTCCAGCCCCTGGGCGGTGGCCACGAAGATGTTCTCGCTGTACGGCGCGGCCAGCGACAGAGCTTTCGTGCTCTTCCCGCTCCGTGCGCCGCCGGTAATGAGGATCAGGCGCTCAGTCATACCACTCCTCCGGTGTGATTTCGAACGCGCGCTGGAGCGTCTCGGGAACGAGCACGCTCGCCGGGTCTCCCGCGACCGCGACGCGATGATCCGCCAGCAGAACGACGGAGGACGCATGCCGCCGAAGCAGAGCGAGATCGTGCGAGGCGCAGAGGATCGTAACTCCGCGCCGATGCAGCCGTTCGAGGAGCGACGACAGAAGCGCGGCCTGCCGCAGATCGAGAAAGCTCGTCGGCTCATCGAGCAGCAGGATCGCGCTTTGTTGCGCGAGCGCGGTGGCGATGAAGACCCGCTGCAGTTCTCCCGCGCTGAGTTGCGACGCCGGCCGCTCCGCCAGGTGGGCGATCTGGGTCTCCTGCATCGCCTCGACCGCAATCTCCTGATCCACCGGCGTCTCCCAACGCATTGGCGAGAGATGCGGCGTCCGACCCAGGAGTACGAGCTGACGGACAGTGAACCCGAACGAGAGAGGTGTCCGCGGCCAGACTCCGGCGATCAGCCGTGCGAGCTCGCGCCGCCCGTACGACTCGATGGCGCGCGCGCCGATCAGAACCGTCCCCTTAGCGGGAAGGAGCAGGCCCGCGATCACCTTCATGAGCGACGTCTTCCCCGAGCCGTTCGCGCCTGCCAGCCCGACGAACGCACCAGGTTCCACGCGGAACGACACACCCTCGACGATGCTCGAGCCGCCATACTTCACCTCCACGTCGCGCAACTCGATCACGCGCGCGGCCTCCTCATCAATGCCACGAACACCGGCACGCCGATGAACGCGGTGACGACGCCGACCGGCAGTTCGTTCGGCGCCAGCGTCGTCCGCGCCAGCACGTCGGCCGCGACACAGAGCGCGGCACCGAAGAGTGCCGTCACCGGAATCAGTGCGCGGTGGTCGACGCCAATCGCCAGACGCACCATGTGCGGCACCACCAACCCGACGAAGCCGACCGTGCCGGCGAGGCTGACCACGATCGCCGTCAGAAAGCTGGCGGCAATCAGCAGAACGGTCTTCACGACCTCGACATCCACGCCGATCTGCGCGGCGAATTGTTCGTCGACCGCAATCGCGTTCAGGTTCCACGAGAACGCGTAGATGATGCCGCTCAGCAGGGCAATGGCCAACGCGGCCGGCACGAGCGTGCGCCACTCCGCCTCCGCGAAGCTGCCCATGAACCAGAAGAAGAACGCCTGCAGTTCGAACGGCGAGACGATGCTGAGGATCAGACTCAGTGCTGCATTTGCGAGCGCGGTGAAGATGACGCCGATCATGATGGCCGCGTTGGTCTCGAATGCCAGCCGCGCGCGCGCGAGCAGCAGGACGAGGGCGATCGTCGCAACGGCGCCCGCGAACGCAAACGCGGGAGTGGCGAGGGGTGCACCGAGGCCGAGTAGCGTCGCCGCTACCGCACCGAGGGCGGCGCCGCTGGAAACGCCCAGCGTGTACTCGGAGGCGAGCGGATTCCGCAGCAGCGCCTGGAACACGAGGCCCGCGATTGCCAATGCCCATCCGCTGATACAGGCCGCCACGAGGCGCGGCATGCGGATGGTGAAAATGACCTGCGATTCCACCGTGTCCGGACGCGCGCCTGAGAGCGTGTCGAGCAGCGTGCGCCGCTCGATCGCGTACGGCCCGACCATCAGAGAGACCGCCGCTCCGGCCAGGAGCGCCGCGATCGCGACGAGCGCCGTTACGTCTGTTCTCCGCATTACGGCAGATCCGGCGCACATTCGCCGCGCGCGAACAGTGTCGGATGAATGGTCCGCGCCAGTAGCGCGAGCCCGTGCACGACGCGCTGCGACGGCCGATCGAGATTGGTGGAGTCGATGAGATGCACGCGGCGGTTCCGGACAGCCGGCATTGCCGGCCACTTCTTCAGCCACGTATCGGCCCGGTTCGCGTCGGCGGCCGGATTCATGCTGCTCACCACGATGACTTCCGGCGCACGCGTGACGACGCTCTCGACGCTCAGATGCGGATAGCTCTGTTCCACGTCTTTCGTGATCGAGTCCGCGCCGGCCATAGCGAGCAGTTGATTGGTGAACGTACCTTTGCCGGCGCTGACGATCGGACCGAGCTGGTATGCGAAGAGGACGCGCGGGCGAGCGACCGTGCGCGTGCGCTCCGAAACACACGTCGCCACGCGCTTCATCTTCGCCACCGCGCGTCGCCCCTCATCCTCGCGGCCGACCATCCTGCCGAGCGAGAGAATCGACTGCTGGATCGAATCGAAATCACGCAGCCGCAACGTCACGACGCGCAGGCCGAGTCGCTCCAGCCGTCGGAGCGTCGTGGGGGGATTGCCATCGTCGGTCGCGAGCACGAGATCGGGACGCAGCGCGACCACGGCCTCGACGTCGATGTTCACGTAGCTGCCCACCTGCGGCAGGTTCTTCGTGCGCGGAGGCCAGTCGGTGTAATTCGTGACCCCGACGATCGCGTCGCCGAGCCCGAGAGCCGCGGCAATCTCAGCGGAGCTCGGCGCGAGCGCGACGATGCGCTTCGGCGTAGGCGGCGCGGCGTCCATCGATGCGGCGGTCGATAGAAGAATCCCGAGGAACCACCTCATGCCGGTACCTTCATGTCCAGGCTGCCGTAGAGAGCGTCGACATCGAAATGCGCGCGGAAGCGCGCGGCCAGGGGCGCGTATGGATCGCCGCGCTGCTGAATGGCGTCGGGAGCGAGCGGCGGAAGATCGCGCAGCTCTCGGGGGCGTTGAACGGCACGACGTCGACGCCCGTCTTCGCGAAGGATGCGGCGCCGCGCGGCCGTCGTCACGGACTTGCCTACGTGCGACGCGGTGCCGAGGACCATCAATGCCGGGATGCGGTTTTCACCAGGCAAGCGTCCACCGTCCTCGCGAAGTTCCGGACCGCGCAGCAAGCTGTCGATGCCGGCACGCACCTCGATGATGCGGCCGAACAGCCAGAGAAGATCGGAGAGCCGGTTAAGATGCGCGATCACCTCCGGCGCCACAGGCTCCGTCTCGGCGAGCCGCACGGTGAGGCGCTCGGCGCGGCGGCAGATCGTCCGTGCAACGTGATACGCCGCAGACGCAACGTGCTCGCCCGGAATCGACCAGTCGCGGAGCACTCCGTCCATGGCCTCGAGCCGATGGAGATCGGCGGTTAGCGCGTCAATCATCGACGCTGTGACATCGGGCTCTCTCGTTCTCTCGAATGGCGTGGTCAGCGCGCTGCTCACCGCAAACAGCTCGCGCTGGATCGACTTCGTCCGCTCGCGCACTTCGGTGTCGTCACAGATGGAGCGCGCGAAGCCCATCGACGAGATCAACTCGTCGAGCGTGCCGTACGCCTCAACGCGCGCCGCTCCCTTCGAGACGCCTACGCTGCCGACGAGACTGGTCTCGCCGCGGTCGCCCCGTTTCGTGGCGACGCTCATAGCGACCTCCAGCTTCCGAATGGGATCGGGACCGCGAACGCGTCTGCGATGCTGAGACCGCACACGATCGCTAGCACACAACGGATCGGTCCTGCGTGCGTGACGACGAGCGTGTCGTGGCCCGCATCCGCGAGCGCGGCGATCACGCGCGTCTGCACATCAACGATCGACTCTCCACCCGGCGGCGTCGCCGTAATCCACTGCTCGAGATACTCGCGGCCGTCGACTTCGTCCCAACGCTTGCCGTCCCACGCTCCGAACGTCTGCTCACGCCATCGCACGTCGTAAATGCACTCCACACCGCGCTGTGCCGCCACGGCCTCGGCGAGCACGCGACATCTCGACAGGTCGCTGCTCACGATGTGCCGCACTCGAGGCAGCGACGCGGCCAGCGAGTCCAGCGTCGCCAATGCATGAGGTGCGACCGCAACATCGCTGTGTCCGGAGATGAGCCGCGGATCGACGGTCTCTGGATGACGCACCAGAATCACGGCCATCGCAGTACCTCGAGCGGCGCGAAACGCGTCCAGCCGACGGCGCACGCTAGCACGCTCACTTCGACCGCCATGCTCGTGGCGCCGATGCAGTCGCCGGTCACGCCGCCGAGGCGTTTCCGGAAATGCACTCCGGCCACGGCGGTCACGATCGTCGCGACGAAAATGAACAGCAGCGCGGCGACGGAGCAGAGAATCGCGCCGAGGATCAGCGGCGTGGCGATGGCGATCGCGATCGTGCCGCGGCCGAGCGATCGCGCGACGTCCTCCGCGAATCCTTCATTGCGCGCATTCGGCAGCCACGCCATGAGCGCGACGCCGCTCGCGCTTCCGAACGCCGCTGCCAGCGGGAGCGCGAGCAGGAGATCGCGGACACCCAGGGAGCGGAACATCGTGAAGCGGGCCGCGTAGAGCAACACCAACGCAACCGCGCCGTACGTGCCGAGGCGACTGTCGCGCATGATCTCCAGCGCGCGCTCGCGCGTGAAGCCGCCGCCGAGACCGTCGCACGTATCGGCGAGCGCGTCTTCGTGAAAGGTGCCTGTGAGCAGAGCGCCGAAGATCAACGCGGCCACGGTGGCGACATCGAGGCCGACGAGCGGTGTGGCCACCATCGCCGCGCCCGCGACGACGGCGCCGACGAGGCCGCCGACGAGGGGGAAAAACGCGACCGCCCGCGCGAGCTCGTGCGTCTCCCCCGCCCGTCGCGACAGAGGAACGCGTGTCAGAAACTGCGCGGCGACGATGACGCTCCGCAGCATCAAGACCGCTCCGACACTCCGGCAGTCGCAAACGTGGCCATCTCCGCGTACATGCGGCACGCGGCCTCGAGCAGATGCGACGCGAGCAGCGCGCCGGTGCCCTCGCCGAGGCGCATGTCGAGATCGAGCAACGGACGGGCGCCGAGCCGCTGCAGCACGATATGGTGGGCACGTTCGTTGGAGCGATGTCCGAAGAAGAGGAAATCGTGAACGCGCGCATCGAGCGCGAACGCGACCGCCGCGCCGGCTGTGGCGATGAATCCATCGACGATCAGCGGCGTACGCGTAGCCGCCGCGCCGATCGCGAGTCCAGCGATCGCCGCGATCTCATAGCCACCCAGCGACGCCAGAATGTCTAGCGACTCGCGGTTCGCGCGGGCAGCGTGACGCGCCAGCGCGAGCTCGATGGCTTCGCATTTTCGCAACAGTCCCGCATCATCGACGCCGGTGCCGCGGCCGACCACGTCGGACGGCAGGAGGTCGTACATCGCGCAGAAGATCGCCGTGGCGGCAGTCGTGTTGCCGATGCCCATCTCGCCGGCGATGAGACAGCCTGCGCCGCGTCCTGCATGCTCGCGCGCCAGCTCGACTCCGACGTCGATCGCACGCAAACACTCCTGGCCGGTCATCGCATCTTCGGCGCAGAGGTCGCGCGTGCCGCGGCGGACCTTACGCGAGACGAGTCCAGGTAGCTCGCCGAAGTCACAATCGACGCCGACGTCGACGACCGTCACCGTCGCTCCCGCCTGTCGCGCGAGCACGTTCGCAGCCGCTCCGCCGCGCAGGAAATTCAACACCATTTGCGGAGTGACGTCCGCCCGATAAGCACTGACTCCCCTCCTCGTGACGCCGTGATCGCCGGCGAAGATCAGCAGCGCTTTGCGGTCCACCGACGGCGCGTGTCCCTGGATCGCGGCGAGACGTTCGGCTAGCTCCTCGAGCCGGCCGAGACTGCCGGGTGGCTTCGTCAACGAGCCGATGTGCAGGCGCGCGGCGGCCGCGGCGTCGCGGTCGAGCGGACGGATCTCGTCGAGCGCACGCAGCAATACGGGAGTGGCCGTCGTGAGCGGCGTCATCAGAATGCGTAGTGCACGCCGGCGTTGACGGTGCGTCCCGGCGCTGGGAAGGCGAGCGCTTCCGCGTACTCGCGGTCGAACACATTCTCGATCCGTGAGGTGAGCTGCAGACCATGGCGCAGCCGGTACGAGGCCGCGACATCGAACTTCACGTAGCCGTCGTTGTAGCGATCGCTGAACGTCTCGAAGTCCCGCTCGAAGCGCGGTCCCACGGCGTTCACGTTGCCGGATGCGGTCCAGTCCGCGCGCGCGTACGAGAGCGTCACCGAGGCAGCGTTGCGAGGACGGCGGTAGAGCGGCAGGCCCGTACCCTCATCGCGGGTCTGCAGATGAGTGTAGCCCGCGGCGACGTGCCACCGCTCGCCGAACCTTGCGCCGGCGCTCAGCTCAGCACCGCGAATCGTCGCGCGATCGATGTTCGCGGCGACGAACGTCACCGGGTCGAACGAGATCAGGCCGTCGTACTTGCTGTTGAAGGCCGTCAGCGACAGCGAGACGCGCGGCGTGTCGAAATCGACGCCCGCCTCGACGGAGCGGCTGGTCTCCGGATCGAGGTCGGGATTGCCATAGAACGGATACGCTAGCTCGCCGGCCGAAGGAGCGCGGAATGCGCGTCCGGCCGCGGCTCGCAGGCGCCAGCGTTTGCTCCGTTCATACGCGGCCGAAACGCGCGGGCTGGTGTGACCGCCGAAGCGGCTATGGCGATCGAGACGCGCGCCACCCGTGATGCGCAGGGCGCCGAGCTCGACCCGGTCCTGAGCGTAGAACGCGGTAGTTCGGATCGTCTCATCGAGGGCGACGTCTTCGTTCGATGTCGCCAGCACGTCTTCGATCTTGTGCTCGACGCCGAAGACGATCGTCTGCCCGCGCGGGGTCATCGTGTTCTGGACCATGCCGCGCCACATCTTCGACTCGGAGGTGGAGCTGGTGGCAAAAAAGTCCTCCGGATCCTCGAATGCGTCGTCACGGTCGGTGACGCTGCCGCGGATCTCGAGGCCCAGAAGTGGAGAGGCGTGCAGCACGTACTCAATGCCGCCCACCGCCAGTTGCGATTCACTGTTCCGCTTCAGCGCGGGCGCGGGGCCGTTGAACGGAATGCCGGTGTGCGAGTCGCCGGCGAAAGCATGCAGCGCGAGGGTCGAGTCAGCGGTGAGGTTCCGCTGCAGGCGTCCGTTGAGCTGCACGTTGCGGAATTCATCGTTGTCGAACTGTCCGGCGGTGCTGAGGAACGACCCGCCCGCCTTCCACTGCAGCGCTTCCCAACCGCCGGCGAGCTGCGCCGATTCGGTGTGCGTGGACATGCTTCCCGTCTCCACTCGCAGCGTGCCGTCTACGTCATCCGTGACGATGTCACGCGACGCGGTGACGATGTTTACGACGCCGGCCATGGCTTGGCTGCCGTATAGCGGCGACTGCGAGCCGCGCACGATCTCGATACGCTCGACGCCACTCGTCAAGAGCGAACCGATGTCCGCGCCGCCGAAGAACGGGTCGTTGATCTCGATGCCGTCGATGAGCAGCAGCACTTGCGACGAGCTCGCGCCGCGCAAAAACGCCGACGTCGTGTGGCCGGGCGAGCCGCTCCGGACGACGTTCATCCCGGCGATGTCCCGCAACGCCTCCGCCACCGTCACCAGCTGCGATCGCTGCAGGTCTTCGGCGGTAATGATCGACACCGAGTCCGTCGCATCTTCGATTGGCTCGGAAATACGGTCGGCGGTGACGACGATCGTCGCTCCGGAGACGCGCACAGACGCGACAACATCCTGCGCCGAGACGGCGGGAGAGACGAAAAGCAATGACAAGAGAGAAAAAAGGCCGAAGCGCTGCACAGAAACCTCCTCAGTCCACGAAGGGGTTGATCAGTCGTTCGTGCTCAGAGGTTTCCTGGCTTGCGACGCCCTACTCTCTGCGCCTTCCCGAACCGCGCGACGACGGTTCAGTGGCCTGATGCAGATTTCGTTTCGCTCACAGTAGCGGGCCTGCGACGGATTTACACCGTCTTCCCATGTGAAGCCGAACGTGTGTTGTGAAAGAAAGACGAGCGACGCGCTCGTCCGGAAGTGAGCACAGGGTACAGCACCCTTCCGAAACACTACAAGCAGTGGCCGGCGTCACGCGTCTCGGGTCGAATCGCGCGGAAAGCACTTCGGATCCGTCGCAGACAACCCACGACTGCGAGCGTAGCGACGGTCTACTCCCTAATCTCGATCCCGTACTTCTGGATTTTGGACTTGAGGGTGTTTCTCGCGAGGCCGAGTCTTCGCGCGGCTTCGCGAATGCGGCCGCCGCAACTCTCGAGCGCACGCACGATCAGTTGCTTGTCGACCGCGCTCATCACCTCGTCATAGACGTCGCTGGTGATCTCGCTCTTGCCGACCAGCGGCCCGACGATCGAGCTGGGCATGGCGTGCATGCCGTCGGTCACCGGGAGCACTGGCGCCTGATTCGAATACAAGTTGTAGAACTCGTTTTTCGTCACCGTGTCGCCGTTCGACATCACGATCGCGCGATGGATCGTCGCCTCCAGCTCGCGTACGTTGCCCGGCCAGTCGTAACGCATGAACAGGTCGAGCACGCCGGGCTCGAGGCGCTTGTTGTCGATGCCGAGGTCTTTGCAGATCTTGCGGATGAAGTGCTCGGCGAGAACCGGGATGTCGTCCTTCCGGTCGCGTAGCGGCGGCATCATGATCGGGATGATGTTCAACCGGTAGAAGAGATCTTCGCGGAACGTGTCGTCCTCGATGGCCTTCTCGAGCTCGAGGTTCGTCGCGGTGACGATCTTCACGTCGGTCTTGATGGTCTGCGTTCCGCCGACGCGCTCGAACTCCTTGTCCTCCACGACGCGCAACAGCTTGGCTTGCATCGCGAGGGACATCTTTCCGATCTCGTCGAGGAAGATCGTGCCGTTGTTCGCCAGCTCGAAGCGACCGAGCTTGCGGCGATCGGCGCCGGTGAATGCACCCTTCTCGTGACCGAACAGCTCCGACTCCGCGAGCGTCTCCGGCAGCGCCGCGCAGTTGAACTTGATGAATGGTCCATTCCGGCGCGGGCCGATGTTGTGAATGATGCGCGCGACCAGACCCTTGCCCGTGCCCGACTCACCGCGCAGCAACACCGTCGAATGTCCGGCTGATGCCTTGCGAATCGCGAACTGGATCTTCGCGACGGCTTCCGACTGTCCGATGACCGAGTCGAGATGCTTTTCGACCAGTACCTCGCGGCGCAGCGTTTCGTTTTCGAGCGACAGCCGCGTGCGCGCTTCCTCGAGCTCCTCGTACAGCCGCGCGTTCTCGATCGCGATCGCGGCCTGATCGGCGAACGCTTCGAGGAAGCTGAGGTCCTTCTGCGAGAAAAGCTGCCGCGCCTGGCGATGATCGACGTAGATGGCGCCGGAGATGCGCTCCTTGATGATGAGCGGCGCGCAGAGGATGGAGATGATGTTCTCCGCGATCACCGACTCCGATTCGACGAAGCGATGGTCCTCGCGCGCGTCGGCGGACATCACCGAGCGGCCGGTCTGGATCACTTCCTTCACGATCGACTGCGGTGAGCGTTTCGAATTCGGTTCCGCACCTTCCTTGATATTGCGGACGATGCGCGTGCGCATGGCGCCAGTGAGTGGATCGAGCAGGATGATCATGCCGCGCTCGGCGCGCAGCCTGCGGATGCAGACGTCGAGCACGCGGTTGAGCACTTCATCGAGGTTGAGCGTCGAGTTGATGATCTTGACGATCTCGTACAGACCGACCACGCCCTGATCGGGCGCCTTGCCGGCCGGGCGGATGCGGAACAACGCACCGCGCGCGCGTTCCAGATCATGCGTCGCGTCGAGCCGCTCGAAGATCCGGATCGCGCTGCGGATCATCTGTGTCGCGTCTTCCGGCTCCTCGCGCAGCAGGCCGATGTCGAACAGCAATCGCGCGAGCTCGTACGGCGTGTCGAGCTCTTCGAGGGTTGCGCGCACCTGATCGAATTTCGCCGTGGCCGTTTCGCGATCGCCGTGCGAGCCGTGGATCTTCGCCCACGCCCAATCGTTCTTCGCGAGCGAAAAGCGATCGCCGAGTTGCCGCGCGTATTGTTCGCCGAGCTTCGCGTGGCGCACCGCCGCTTCCATGTCGCCGCGCTGCAGCACGAGCACCGCCATGGCCGTGTGCGCGCGCGCCAATCCATGCAGCGTGCGATTCGCTTCGAAGATCGCCATCGCGCGGGTGAGGTATTTCTCCGCCTCTTCCGCATTTCCGCGCTCGTCTTCGATCGACGCGAGCACGTATGCGGCCTCCGCGATCAGATCCTCGTCGCGCGCCCGCTCCCCGGCCGCGAGCGCCTTCTGCGCGTATTCGAGCGCCTTGTTGATGTCGCCGCGTTTCTTCGTCAGCCGCGCGAGCGGGACGTAGACCGACAAGCGCGACGCGCGCGTTTCGTCGAAGCCTTCCAGGCTGATGCAGCGCCGGTACTGTTCGAGCGCGTCGTCCCATCGGCCAAGCATCTCCAGCGCGTCCGCGAGGTTCTCGCGCGCGAGCGCTTCATGCTCGAACGCGCCGATCTTTTCATCGATGCGCACGCTCTTCTCGAAGAGCGCCGCCGCCGCGTGGAAGTTGCCCCGCCCATACTCGACCACCCCCACGTTGCTGTACGCCGTCACGAGGTCCCACAAATCGCCCTCGGCCTCCGAGCGCTCGAGGTTGCGGCGGAAGTACTGCAGCGCCGTGTCCCACTCGCCGAGCTTCCAGACCGTGTTGCCGAGGTTCATCGACACGACTTTGCAGAGCTGCTCGGAACCGAGACGCTCCCCGATCGCGAGCGCTTCCTCGAGGATCTCGCGCGAGCGCTGCCAGTTGCCGCGCGCGAACTCGATCAGGCCGAGGATGTTCTTGACGTAGCCGTAGACGACGGTCGGCTCCATCTTCTCGAGCATGTTCTTCGCGCGCTCGGCGGTGTCGCGCGCGGCATCCAGGTCATCGCGCATGCGATACAGCCACGCGAGCCGATTGAGCATCTCGGCGACGTCGACGGTGTGACCCAGCTGTTCGTACGTCGACAGCGCGGACTGGTAGTACGTCATCGCCGCTTCCTGATCGCCGCGGCGCACCAGCACCTTGCCGATCTTCTTCATCACGCGCGCGATGTCGACGTTCGCGACGTCATCCGGATGCCGGCTCTGGATGCTCTTGAGCAGGAACTGGAAGGCGTGCATCGCGCTGCGATAGTCGTCGCGGCGGTAGTACGCATCCGCCAGCTTCTCGCGCACTTCGGCTTTGCGCGCCTCTTCGACGCCGCCGAGGTCCATCAGCTCGAGGGCGACGCGATAGAACTCGGTGGCTTCTTCGTGCGCGAGCGTGCGCGTTGCCAGATCGCCCGCTTCGATCGAATAGCGCGTGCCGCGCTCGATGTCGTTCGCGCGCGAGAAGTGATACGCCACCTGTCCGATGAGCTGCGTCGAGCCATCGTTCGCCGCGGGCTCGAGCGCTTCGCCCACGCGTTGATGGAGCTCCGTGCGCCGCCGCTCCGGCATCGCGTTGTAGATCGCGTCGCGCAGGTGCATCTGCGGGAACGTGATGGTCTTCCCGGAGTTCGATTCATCGATCAATGCGAGACGCGTCAACTCGCGTACCGCGGCATACGTCGCCTCGGGACCACTGTCCGAAACGTGCGTGAGCAGCTCGAGCTCCATCGTTTCACCGAAGACGGACGCGATCTCGAGCACGGTGCGCGTCTCGGGAGAAAGCGCTTCCACCTTCTCCATCAGGATCGACGCGAACCCGCCGGGAATGCGCAGCGCGCGGATGCGGTCCATGTCCGCGGTCCAGCCTTCGGCGGTCCATTCGAGGTAGCCGTGCGCGATGAGGTAGTCGACGATGCGACGGATGTTGAGCGGCGAGCCGGCGGACTCCCACAACATCCAGCGTACGAGTTCATCGCTGACGTTCAGATCGCCGAGGAGCGATTGCACGTGCTCGCGGACGAGCGGCTCGGTGAGCGTTTCGACGCGAATGATCGGGAAGTTTCCTTCGCGCGCGCGCTGCTCCCAGAACGCGAAGCTGGGGGATGCGGATTCGATCGCCGCTTCGCCGCCCGAGTCGAGCGTGAGCGTGCCGATGACGAGCAGGCGATTCTGTTTCGCTTCGCCGACCAGGAACGAGAACAACTCCGCGGTCGATGGATCGGCCCACTGCAGATCGTCGATCACGAGGATCAGCGGCGAGCCGCCTGCTTCGCCGCCAACGCTGAGGAATCCGTAGAGGTCCTGCATCGACTGCACGATCCGGTTGTAGAGACGGAACTTCTGGCCGTGCTGCGGCGGACTGGTTTCCGGTCCCGCGCTTCCGACCACCGGCCGAAGAATGCGGCGGATCTCCTCGGCTACATCCGCCTCGGGATTCACGGCCGCAACCATCTGCTGGAAGACCTCGAAAAACGGCGCGTAGATCGTTTTGCGATTGACGGGACAACGCCCGCAGAACACGCGCGCGCCGTCGAGTTGCGCGCGCAACGTGACGTCGCGCACGATGCGGCTCTTGCCCATCCCTTCGGCGCCGGCGACGATCACACCGCTGCCGTTGCCTTCACGCGCTTCGGCGATGAGCGCCGAGAGTTGTTCGACTTCGTGCTTGCGGCCGATGAGCGGCGCGGCGTAAAGCTCGCCGTGTCCGACCAGCAACTCCGTCGGAGGACTGGTGCGACCTGACGCCTCGGCCACGGCTTGCAGTAATGCAGCGGCCGATGGGAAGCGATGCCGCGGATCTTTTTCGAGAAGCTTGCGGATGATCTGCTCGAGCTTTTCCGGAACGCGCGGGTTGATCGCCGACGGCGGACGGATCTCCTCATCGAGATGCATCCGGATCACTTCGATCGCGGGCCGTCCATAACCCGGCAGCGCGCCGGTGACGGTCTCGTACAACGTCATGCCGAGGGCATACAGATCGGCGCGCGAATCGACGCGATCCTGTCGCAACACCTCGGGTGCCATGTATTGCAGTGTGCCGCGAATCTTGCGATCGAAGACCTGACGGCTCTCGATCGCGAGGCCGAAATCCATGATCTTCGCGCTTCCGTCATCGCTGACGAGGATGTTCGACGGTTTCAGATCGAGGTGCACGATGCCGAGGTGATGGATGTGGTGCAGACCGGAGGCGATCTGCATGATCACGTCGTACAGCGCGTCCCAGTTCTTGCCATCGAAAAACTCGGTGATCCGTTTCCCCGCGAAGAACTCCATCGTGAAGTACGGATAGCGGTCCTGCAGGACGCCGTAGTCGTAGACCTTGATGACGCTCGCGTGCTCGAGTGACGCAAGTGTGGAGAACTCGGTGCGGAAGCGCAGGAGCTCTTGCGCGTCTGTTACCTCGCGCGAAAGGATCTTGATTGCCTCGTCGCGTTTGTCGGGAACATCGAACACCCGAAACACGCATGTCTCGGGAGTCTGCTTGAGGACCGCGCGCACCTGGTACCGCGGCGGTAAGGCGATGTCGGGAGAGATCGCTTCGCTGGTCGTCATTTTGTGAGGGTGAGAATATAACCCACGTGGCAAGCACCGAGGGTCAGAGATTTGGCCAGCGCCCCTCATCCGTCCTTCGGCACCGTCTCCCCGCAAGCGGGGCGAAGGCCACCAACATCAGCCTTCTCCCCTCGGCGAGGGGAGAAGGTGCCCGAAGGGCGGATGAGGCGTGATGCCCGTGTATCATTCCGGCCGAGTGGCTGACCCCTTCCCTACCTTCGAGGGCTTCGAGATCGTCCGCGTGCTCGGCAAGGGCGGGATGGGGACGGTCTATCTCGCGCGGGATCAGCGCCTTGGCCGTCTCGTGGCGATCAAGGTCCTGAACGCGTCCGACCTCAATGAGGATCGCAAGGCGCGCTTTCTGCGGGAGGCGAAGTCAGCCGCGTCGATCCGTCACCAGAACGTCGCCACCATCTACGAGGTCGACGAGACCGCCGACGGCGTCCCGTTCATCGTCATGGAGTATTGCGAGGGCGAAACGCTCTCGCAACGCATCCGCCGCCGCGCGCTCGACACCGTCGAGTTCCTGGCCATCGCGCGGCAGATCGCGGCCGGCGTCGCCGCGGCGCACGAGAAGAACATCATCCATCGCGACATCAAGAGCGCGAACATCATCGTCGAGAATAGCGGCCTCGCGAAGATCCTCGATTTCGGCCTCGCGAAATCGCTGCCGCGCTCGATCACCGATCCCGGCCTCGAACAGACGTACGAGTCCGCGACCGGCCACTTCTTCGGCACGCTGCACTTCATCAGTCCCGAGCAGGCGCACGGACGGGATGCCGACGTTCGCAGCGATCTCTTCTCCGTCGGCGTGGTGCTTTATCACATGGCTACGGGGCATCTGCCATTCAACGCCGATGCGCCGTTGATGGTGCTCGAGAAAGTGCGCGACGGTGAGCCGGAGCCGTTCGTGCCGATCGATCCGAGCTTTCCGCCGGTGGCATCGCGCATCATCTCGAAGCTGCTGCAGAAGGATCCGGACTCGCGCTATCAGAAGGCGCGCAATCTCTACGGCGACCTCGAAGACATCGACACGCCGACGATCCGCATGACGCAGACCTCGTTGCGTACGCAGCTCGGCCGCACGCTGCCGCGCCCGCGATGGTTCCGCGTTGCGATCACCGCGACCGCGGCCCTGCTGGTCATATTCGCGGTCTTCATCGCGCAGCGCGGCGGTACGGATACGGCAGCGGAGACGACCAACACCGCCGCACCGCCGCCGATCCGTTCGATGGCCGTGCTGCCATTGCGCAACATCGCCAACAACACCAGCGACGAGTTCCTCTCCGTCGGTCTCGCCGATGCGCTCGTGACGGAGCTGCAGCAGATCCCTTCGCTGCAGGTGCGGCCGACGTCCGCCGTGCTCGAGTTCGCAGGCTCGAAGCCGGACACGAAAGCGGCCAGCAAGAAGTTGAAAGTGGACGGGATTCTCGAAGGGCATTTCCTCGCCGCCGGCGATCTCGTGCGCGTCACGTTGCAGCTCACCGACGCGCGCACCGGTTTCTCGGTGTGGTCGGACAGCGTCGACGGACGTCGCGACAATCTGCTGAAGCTGATCGACGATGTTTCGTCGCGCACGGTCGATGGTCTCAACGACCGCATCGGCGTGCAGCAATCGCAGGCCGCCCGTTCGCAGGCACGCTCGGCGAATCCGAAAGCGTACGAGGAGTATCTGCGCGCCCGTGCGCTCAACGGCAGCTTCGAGCCGCAGCAATACGGCGAACAGATCGCCGCGCTCAAACGCGCGATCGCACTCGATCCGAATTTCGCCGCCGCCTACGCCGATCTCGCCGCCACGCTGTCCCTCGGCTCCGCGCGCAGTCTCGCCTCGCCCGAAGATCTCGCGAAGGCGGAGTGGTACGCGCGGCAAGCCGTGCGCATCGACCCGAACCTGCCGCAGGCGCACCTCGCGCTCGGCCGCGTGTTCGTGCGCGAGCCCGATCGGTTCCGCGAATCCGTGCGTGAAGTGCTCGCCGCGTTGCGCCTCGAATCGAACGACACGCAGGCGCTGCATTCCGTCGTCACGTATTTCGTTTCGACCGGCGAGCTCGATAAGGCGCAATGCGTCGGCGACAAGCTCGTGAAGGTCGATCCGATGTCGAACGAGGCGCTCGCGCGCGGGTACTGGAACATCAACGCCATCGATCCCGACGGCGCCCTCAAAACCGCGCAAGTCGCCCTCGGCGCGAAGGAAACGGAGCTCGCCGGCCACGACATCCGCGGCATGGCGTTTATCCTCCAGGGGAATCTCATCGAGGCCGACCGCGCAGCCGACGCCGCACTCGCCGTCGTCCCCCGCCACTATCTCGGCAAGAGTCTCAAAGCGATGGTCGCGGCCGCACGCGGCGATCGCGCCACCGCACTGGCGCGCGTGAAGTCATTCGAATCCGACGCAAACCGCAATCACTGGGCCGCGCTCCGCGTCGCGATGGTGCACGCGAAGCTCGGCGACACGCCCGAAGCGCTCGTGTGGCTCGACCGCTGCGCGAAGCTCGGCAATCACAGTTGGTACGCGCTGGTGAAACATCCATGGCTGCAGCCGCTGCACGCGACGCCGGAGTTTCAGGCGATCGTCGCGAAGATCAAGAGCGATCTCGATGACGTGCGCGATGACGTCATCGGGGTGTATCAGTTGATGTGCAAGTAGCGATGTAAATTCGAGCCATGGCATCTAGAGAGCGCGAATCGGCCGAACTCCTCGCGTTGATCGAGAAGATGCTCGCGACCGACGATCAGTCGCTCGATCTTTCGAATCGTCCCATCGCCACGCTGCCTCGCGAGATCGGTACGTTCCGGACGTTGCGCACGCTGAAGCTTCCCAACACCGGCCTACGGAAACTTCCCGCTGAGATTGGACAGCTGCAAGAGCTGGAAGTTCTCGTTCTCGATGACAATGGCCTGACCGAACTGCCATCCACGATCGGCCGGTTGCAAAATCTTCAGGAGCTCTCGGTTGCTGACAACCATCTCGCTGAGCTGCCGGACTCCATCGGCGAGCTCGGACAATTGCGCGAGCTTTCCGTCGGTCCCAACCCCTTGCATAGCCTGCCTCCGTCAATCGGCGGCCTTCACTCTTTGAAGTGGCTCTGGGCCGACACGACCGATCTTCAGGCCCTTCCTCATGAGATCGGAATGCTTCGCAATCTCGAGATACTCAATCTCGATTTCACTCTGGCGTTGATGACGCTGCCACCTCCGATGGCGGAGCTTACGCAGCTGAAAGTTTTCAGTTTGCGTGAAACGCGCATGAAAGCGCTCCCGAAGTGGTTCGGCCGGCTGGAAGGCCTCGAGGCGCTTTGGATGGGAGGCCGGCGTTCTCCTCCCGAGAATATCGAGACGCTCGGTCACCTCACTAATTTGCGCAATCTCCGGCTCGACCTCCTCCGATTCGCCAGGATGCCCGACTGGATTCGCGATCTCCGAAAGCTGACGCTCCTCACGTTCGCTGGAACCGGACTGCACGCTTTACCCGGCTGGATCAGCGAGCTCGCCGAGCTCCAGTATCTCAATTTGAGCGGCAACCGTCTGCAATCACTACCCGATACGATCAGTTCGCTCTCGCGGCTGGATCAATTCGACCTGAGGAACAATGAGCTCGTTACGATTCCGCCGTCGATCGCGCGGTTGCCAAAGCTGCGCGAGATCAATCTCGAAGGTAACCCGCTTTCGCCCGCGCTTCGGAGCGCCTATGAACAGGGCCTCGGGCCGCTCCGCGCCTTCCTGCGCAGCCTGAACGAAGCGGATCCCCTGTACGAGGCCAAGCTGATGCTCATCGGCGAAGGGAATGTCGGCAAGACGACGCTCCTGAAGGCGCTGACTGGCCGCGAGCCGCGCAAGGGAGAGCCGACCACGCACGGCGTCAGCATCGACATCCATGCGTTGTACCTGCCGCACCCGGAAGTCCCGACTACGCTTCAATTCAATGCCTGGGACTTCGGCGGCCAGGAGGTGTATCGCGTCACCCACCAGTTCTTCTTCAGCCCCCGCTCGATCTATTTACTGGTGTGGGAACCGCGCATGGGTGTTCAGCAGTGCCAGGTCGAAGACTGGCTGAAACTGATCCGTGTCCGCGTCGGCGAAAACGCGAACGTCATCATCGTTTCCACGCATGCGAAAACAGGAGGCAGGATCGCGCGCATCGATCAAGCGGTGTTCATGCGCGACTACGGCACGATGATCCGCGGGTTTGTCGAAGTGGACAGTCTGGTGGCTGACAAACCTTCCAAAGAGCCGTACGGAATTCGCGAGCTCAAGAACCTCATCTCGAACGTCGCCAGCGGTCTCGACCACATGGGCATGCCATTTCCGCGCGATTGGAAGAAAGCACGCGATCGTGCGCTGGAGGCCGGCGAATCACGTCCGCACGTTTCCTACGGCGATTTCGCGACGCTCTGCGAACCTTTCGGTCTCGACGCCACCGACATCCGCACTCTCGCGACTTTGATGCACGACCTCGGATACTTCGTCTACTACGGCGACGATGAGCGTCTGCGCGATGATGTCGTGCTGAAGCCGGAGTGGCTGACGAAGGCGATCGGCTTCGTCCTCGAGGATCGCCTCACCGCCGAGGGCGACGGAATTCTGCCGGACGATCATCTCGCCAACGTCTGGCTACGTCACTCCTTCGCAAACGAACCGCGCTACGAAACGAAGCTCTATCCATTTTTCCTTCGGCTGATGGAGAAATACGATGTCTCCTACCGCCTGGAAGAGGGGAATGCGAGCCTCGTTGCGCAGCACGTTCCGCAGGTCCGCCCGCTCGTTCCGTGGTTGCCCGAGGAAGAACCGGCGAAGGATCTGCGCCGTCTGGCGATGGTTTGCGTGATCGACGAGGACGTGCCGCCCGGCCTGATCCCGTGGCTCATCGTACGGACGCACCCGTACGCCGCGGCGTACGAAGCGCATCGCCTGCATTGGCAGAAGGGCATGTTTCTCCGCAACCGCAAACACGGATCGGCTCTGCTGGAACTGCGCGGACGCGAGTTGCACCTGCACGTGGAGGCGGTCTGGCCCGATTACTTCATGAACGTGCTGCAGCAGATCGTCGATAAGTTGATCCGCGACAACTGGCCGGGACTCGAGAACCGCTTCACCTTCAAAGTGCCTTGCCGGGGGCAGATCCATGGCGAAGCATGCCGGGGGCGATTCGACATCGCCGCACTTCGGCAGTTCCTCAACGAGGGCGACGAGACCCGCCGGTGTGAGCTCTGCCGCGGCCGTTTTACGATGCTCGAACTGCTGTTCGGATTCGAAGAGGAAGAACCGCGCGCGCAGCTGGCCCGCATCGAGCGGAAGCTGAACGAGGGGCTGGGAATCGTCACCGAGCTGGAAAGCCGCCTCGCCAACTCAGTCATGGCCATCATGCGCGCGATGGCGGACGAGGCCAAGGAAGGGCCGCGCATCTTCGACGTGCAGCCGGTAGGCGGCAGTTGGAAACGCCCGCTCAACGATCTCTATCGTCTGCGTTTGTGGTGTGAGGCGGAAGGGTGCGAGCATCCGGTCATGGAGCCCGGCAAAGGGATCTATGAGTTTTCACGGCCGCGCGGGTGGGTGGTCGAGATCGCGCCGTATGCGAAATTCGTCGCGGGCATGTTGAAAACCGTGCTGCCGGTTGTCGCGCCCGGCGTCAACGCGATGTTCGGCGCGAATACCACCGAGAATCTCGGAATCAAGGATCATCTCGATCTCATGAGCGGCGTCACGGGGGCGTTGTCCGGTGACCTCGCCGTCTCGGAAATGGACCACGTGCGCAAAGGAGTCCTCACAGTAACCGAGCGCCATGGCCTGCTCGCTTTACACACCTTGCTTCGTGAGCTCGACCCGCACCACGCAAACCTCGGATTGCATCGTGTGCCACTGTCGACCGGAACCTTCCTCTGGCTCTGTGAGACTCATTACGAATTGAGCCAGCCGAAGATCCCTGATCGAATCATGTAGCGCAGCTCACCGATTCACGAGCCCTCATCGGTCACACGCGGCGCACGACGACCAGATCCTGGTACGACTCTTCGCCGGCTGAGTAATCGCGCCACCTGCCCTGCCGGTACTGCTCGAATGCGAAACCGCAATCGATGAAGACTTGGTACAGCCAGTCGGCGTCGAACGCGATCGCGACATCCGGACTATCGGGATCGGCCACGCGTCCCTGCTCGAACTCGTGCGTGAAGTTCGGGAACATCTCGCGCGTCTCCATCGTCGCGCGCGACTCGAGGTCGAGGACAAAGAACGATGCGCAGAGCTTCCCGCCCTTTTCGAGTGTGCGTGCGACTTCGCGGAGATAGTTGACGGTTGCTGCCGCGGAGAGATGCGTGAACAGCGACATCGCGATCGCGAGCGTGAAACTGCCGTCGGGCCACGGAAACTCGAGGTTCTCGCCGTTCAACGTCCCTTGCGGGTTGTACACCGTGTTGTAGATGTCGAACCAGTGAAAGCGCACGCGCTGCGGATCGAGCGCGAGACCGTTCCTGCACCATTCGATGTAGGCCTCGGCGGTATCGAAGCCGTCATAGCTGCCGTCGGGACCGAGCTCGCGCGCGAGTGGCCATGCGACGCGTCCGAGCCCGCAGCCGATGTCGAGCACGCGCGATGACGGATTGAGTCCGCCGAAGCGCTTGAAGCGCGCGACGTCGGCCTTGCCGACTTCGTAATAGTCACCCTGCCCTACGCCGACGCGCAGGTATTCGGGAGGCATGGGAACGGGACTCGGGCGCGCCATCAAATGATCAGGGCACCGGCTTGATGGGGTGCTCGCCGGCGTGGCGCTCGACCAGCAGGTCCTGCACTTCCTGGATGATCTCCAGCCTGCGCACGTTCTTGCCGGGACACGCGTGCGTCGTCAGCGGATCTTCGCGATGAATGCGAATCGTCTGCGGATCGAAGCCGAGGATGCCGCAGATGGTGGCCAGTGCGGCGGTGGTGTTCTTGCGGACCTTGAGTCCGCGGCCGCTGTCGAACGGTTCCTTCTCGTAGTCGCCGAGCATCTCGATGCCGAGGGCGGTCTTGTTCCAGGAAGGTGAATGCGTGCCCGAGACGGTGAGCGGCGTGAACGCCCAGATCTTCACGTCATCGATGAAGAGATGCGGCCCGGCCTTCCACTTCTGCTGATCGCGATAGAACGTTTCGAGATTGAGGATGTGCTGCTTCGTGAAACCCTTCGGCCGTTGCGCGAGCGATGGCGAGGCGGTGTTGTGCACGACCACGAACGACGGGCGCCACGCGGTCCACATCAGCGTGTGGCAATACGAATCGAACTCCTCGGCGGAGAAACTGGTTCCGACGATCCCTTTCCAGTCCGGCATGCACACTCCTCGCTGCCCCCCTTCACCCAACCCTCGCCCCCGCGGGGGCGAGGGCGGGGTGAGGGGGCGACGTTAGGGGGCGCGTACGAGCAGGCTAGCGGGAACCGCCGCGAGCTGCAACGGAGTTTCGAGATCGATCAGCTCTCCGTCGATGGCCACGCGCAGCTTCCGCTTGCCGGTGTCGATGCGGATCTGCGTCGTGCGCAGACTCCGAAATCCCGGCACCTCGCCGATCCGTCCGCGCAGGTACTTCGCCACGACACCGACGAACTGCGCGCGGTTCATGAAGCGCAGCGAATACATCGCCAGGCGGCCGTCGGTGAACGTCGTCTTCGGCGAAACGACGCCGGTCTGCGACAGGTCGTACGCGTTCACCGCCACCACGAACATCTGCGTGCGCAACGTCTCCACTTTGCCGTCGTGCTCGATCACCAGCGTGACCGAAGGAAAGTGATGCATCGCCAGGCGGATCGCCTTGATGTACGCGCGCCAGCGGCTGTGCAGCGAGCGGAAGCGCTCGCGAAACTCGCTGATGGCCGGATACAGGCCGAGCATCACGCTGTTGAGAAAGTAGATGTTGTTGATGCGGCCGACGTCGATCTGCCGCACCGTGCCGCGTACAGCAATCTCGAATGCGGCCTGCCAGTCGGTCACCGGCAGCTCGAGGTCGCGCGCGAGATGATTCACGCTGCCGATTGGCAGGATTCCGAGCACGCCTTCGGTGCCGACCAGCCCCTGCGCGACGTGATGGATGCTGCCGTCGCCGCCCGCGACCACGAATGTGCGCAGCCCCGCGGCCAGAGCATCACGCACTTGCGTGCGCACGTCGATTTCAGGATGGACGTCGACGACGCGCAAGCCGTTCTCGTCGGCGAGCGTGCGCAGGCTCGATTCGTCGTTCGCGCTGAAGGTGCCCGCGCGCGGGTTCAGGAAAAGCAGGCCGTTGCGATGCAACATTCAGGTGGTCGCGTCAAACATGCGCCGCAGCGCACGCTCCGCGGGAACTCGGATCTCCTCGGGCACTTCGATCTCGTGACGCAGATACAGCAGCGAATCGCGCACGTCTTCGAGGGTGGTCACTTTCATGAACGCACAGAGCTTGCAGCCTTTGAGGAACGTCTTGTCGGGCACTTCCATGGCCAGGCGATCCGACAAGCCGCATTCGGTGACGACCAGGAATCGCGTCGCGGGCCGTTCCTTCGCGTAGCGGACCATGCCCGACGTCGACAGCACCGCGTCGGCGAGCTTCGCCACGTCGGGGCGACACTCGGGATGAACGAGGATCTCCAACTCCGGATCGGCCTCACGGATGCGCGAGATCTCTTCGGGCGTGATCTGCTGGTGCACGTAGCAGTAGCCGTCCCACGGAATGATGTTCTTCTCCGGAATCTGCTGGGCGACGTGATTGGCAAGATTGCGATCGGGCACGAAGAGAATGTTCTTGTTCGACAGCGTGCGCACGACTTTCGCCGCGTTCGCGGACGTCACGATGATGTCGGACAGCGCCTTCACGGCCGCGGTCGTGTTCACGTAGCTGACTACGGCGAGATCGGGATACTGCTGCTTCAGCTCCTCGACACGCGCCGCCAGATCCTCGGCCGGCGCGGAGTCGGCGAGCTGACATCCGGCCAGCATGTTCGGCAGCAGCACGGTCTTCTTCGGATTGACGATCTTGGCCGTCTCGGCCATGAAGTGCACGCCGCAGAACTCGATGATGTCGGCGTCGCGCACCTGCGCCGCCATCAGCGCGAGCTCGAGCGAGTCGCCGACGAAATCGGCGACCTTCAGGATCTCGGGACGGTAATAGTTGTGCGCGACGATTACGGCGTTGCGCTGCTTCTTGAGCCTGCGGATCTCGTCGTGCAGTTGCTCGAACTCCTGCACCTCATCGCGCGTGTACTCGTAGGTCGTGACCCTGCTCAGCTCGTCGTAAAGCGTCGACATCTCACTCCTCGTTCTGCGGTTTCGAAGCCAGCAACACGACCGTCGATCCCCACCCCCCTCCACTCGCGTCGGCGTCGTGGAAGTCGAGCACGAAGTCCAACGACGAAAGCAGCTTGCGAATGCCTTCGCGCTGTACGCCGATGCCGCGTCCATGAATCAACCGCACCTGCGTGAAGCCGCGCGCATGCGCCTCCATCAGGTACTCGCGCGCGGCGTCCCGCACCTCGTTCGGCCGGAAAGGATGAAGGTCCAGCGTGTCGATGATCGGGATCTCGACCGGCTCGTCCGGCTCGTCGTCCTCGTGCACGGCGCGCATTGTAGTCGCCGTGGCGAGTTCCTCGGGTTCCTCGTCTCCCCCGAGGAACCCAAACACGTTATGCGATACTTCGCACCTCATGGTCCTGTTCAACCACGCGACGCGCGAGATGACCGCGAAGATCGTTTACTACGGGCCCGGTCTCTGCGGAAAGACGACCAACCTGATGGTCATCTTCGACAAGCTCGACCCGAAGTCGAAGGGGAAGATGCTGTCGCTCGCCACCAAGACCGACCGCACGCTCTTCTTCGACCTCTTGCCTGTCGATATCGGCAAAGTCGGACCCTTCAATCTGAAGATCCAGCTCTACACCGTGCCCGGCCAGGTGTTCTACAACGAGACGCGCAAGCTCGTGTTGCGCGGCGCCGACTCGGTCGTGTTCGTCGCCGATTCGCAGCCTGCGATGGTCGATGCCAACCGCGAGAGCTTCGCGAACCTCCTCGAGAATCTCGAGGAGAACCAGATCGATCCGAACGACACGCCGATCATCATCCAGTTCAACAAGCGCGACATCCCGGGCGTGCTCCCCGTCGAGAAGTTGCAGGAAGCGTTGAACCTGGACGGCTATCCGTATACCGAGGCATCGGCGCTCAAGGGCGAAGGCGTCATGGAGACGTTCAAGCTCGTCTCGAAGCTCACCGCGAAGCATCTCTTCGCCAAGCTGAAAGGCGGCAAGGCCGATCCGCCGAAGAAAGCGTCAGCGAAGATGCCGGCGATCAAGCCGCAGCCTTCCGCCGCGCCGGCGCCGGTCGAGGAACCGATCGAGGAAGCGCTCGATCCGATGCTCGACAACGAGCCGTTGTCCGCCGCGCCGAATCCATTCGCCGACTCGGTTCCGCCGCCGGAGAATCCATTCCCCGAGGCGGTGGCGTCGGATTATGAGAAGGCGGAAGAGGTTTCGCTCGAGCAGTTGCTGGCGGAAGGCCGCTCGCGGCCGACGTTCTCCGGAAGCGTCCCCGTGCCGCTCGACGACATCGAGGAGCTCGGCGCCGAAGAGCTCGTCGAATCGACGTCTTCGGTCGCGGTGATGGAGCCGGAGCCGGCGCCCTCTGGAGCGACGGGCTCTCAGCCCTTCGAAGCTGGACGGGTTCAGGAGCTCGAAGCGCGCGTCGCGTCGCTCGAGCAGAAATTGCAGTCGAAGCAAGCGGCACTGCAAACCATTCTGCGCGAGCTCGATGAGCTGCGCGAACGCGTTACAAATCAGTTATCCGAGTAGCAGTCCAACCCAATCCAGAGGAGACCCAAACCCATGCGCCGCACCTCAGCAGTGGTTCTTTGTCTTGCCCTCGCCCTCGCCGGATGTAAAGCCAAGGAGCTCGCCGACAAGGCCGATATCTCGAAGGATCTCGACAAGCGCGGCACGCTCGATCTGATGAAGGAGATCGAGAAGGACGAGTACACGCCGCCGGAAGATGGCCGCCTGACCGAAGCGCAGGTCCAGATGTACCTGAAAGTGCGCGAGCACGAGAAGAAGATCGCGCAGGTCGCGAAAGAAGAGATGAAGAAGCACGCGGAGAATGCCGAGAAGAAGGAGAAATCGATCGCCGGCATGATGGAAGGCTTCAAGGCCCTCGGCTCCGCCGCCGACTTCATGACCGCCGACCTCCGCGCCGCGAAGGACCTCGGCTTCAACTCGCAGGAGTACGCGTGGGTCAAGGCGCAGATCCTGGCGGCGTCGACGTCGGTGATGGCGGAGAAGTTCAACGAGACCATCACGGCGAACTTCGACAAGGCATACGCCGAGGCGAAGAAGGCGTATGACGAAGCGAAGGACGAGCAGACCAAGAAGGTTTACGCGGACATGCTCGCCGGCTACGAGAAGTCGAAGCAGGACATGCAGCAGAGCACGGATGAAGATCCGGCGCTGGCGCACAACCGCCAGTTGCTCGCCAGGCACGAGAACGCGCTGAACGCGTATGCGCACGAATTGTCGAAGTGGGAAGACAAGGAAGGCGACGTGCAGAAGAGCGTCGACGAGATGCAGAAGAAGCTGGAAGAGGCGAAGAAGCAGTAGGTTCGCTTCGCCTCGCTTGTTCGTCGCCCGTGGCGCGGTCTCCGCGCCCGGGCGATTTTCGTTTTTGCGAATTGAAAATTGAAAATTGAAAATATGAGGGCGAGAGCTCACGCGGCGTCGGAGGCGATCACGCTCCGATTTTTCCATTTTCAATTTTCAATTTTCAATTCCTCCCGCCACGCAGTAGCCTCCGCGCGTGAAGAAAACGCTCCGCTGTTCCGCCTGCGCTTGGCAATCTCCGATCAACCAGCTCTACAACCTCTGCCCGAACTGCAGTGCACCGATTCTGGTGCACTATGACCTCTGCGCCGCGCCGCGCGTTTCGACTGCGCGCAGCGACATGTGGCGCTATCACGACGTCCTGCCCATCGATGACGAACGCGAGATCGTGACGCTCGGCGAAGGCGTCACGCCGCTGCTCGCATCGACCTCCCGCCGCAACGTCTTCATCAAGGACGAGTCGAAGAACCCGACGCGGTCGTTCAAGTCGCGCGGAATGGCCGTCGCGGTGACGATGGCGAAGAAGCTCGGCGCGAAAAGCCTCGCTGCTCCGACGGCGGGGAATGCCGGCGCGGCGTTGTCAGCGTATGGCGCGCGAGCGGGATTGCCGGTGTTCGTGGCCATGCCGCGCGACACGCCGCAATCGATCGTCGACGAATGCCGCGGCTACGGCGCGCAGGTGGAGCTCGTCGCGGGCGTGATCACGGACGCAGCGAAACGCGTGCAGCAGTTCATCGCCGGCAACGGGGGCTTCGATCTGTCGACGCTGAAGGAGCCGTATCGCGTCGAGGGGAAGAAGATCATGGGCTACGAGCTGCTCGAAGATCTCGGACGCCTGCCCGACGTAATCCTCTATCCGACCGGCGGCGGCACGGGCCTGATCGGCATGTGGAAGGCCTTCGACGAGATGCAGCTGCTCGGCTGGATCGACGCGAAACGCCCGCGCATGTTCAGCGTGCAGTCAAACGGTTGCGCGCCGATCGTGCGCGCGTTCGACCAGCAGCTCGACACCGCGCCGGAATGGGTGTCGCCCCAAACGAGCGCGTGGGGCCTGCGCGTTCCGCGCGCGGTCGGCGACCGACTGATGCTGCGCGCGCTGCGCGATTCGCACGGCGGCGCGATCGCGGTCGAAGAATCACGCATCGAGCCTGCTGCCGCGGCGTTGCGTGCCGCCGAAGGAATCGACGCCGGCCCCGAAACCGGCGCGGCGTGGCTCGCGCTCGATGAGTTGCGCGCGAATGGGACGATCTCGGAGGACGAGGTCGTGGCCGTGTTCAACACGGGCGGGAACAAGTACCGCTGAGCGGCAGTTGCCGGGTAAGAGTACGACTTGGAATACTCTTACGACATGAGAATCACCTCAAAGGGCCAGGTTACGATTCCGCAGGAGATTCGCGAGCAGTTGGGCCTCCTTCCCGAAACAGAAGTGGAGTTCAAGGTGAAGGGGAATGTCGTCCAGATCTTCAAGGCGGAACGTTCGCGTTCGCGCGGATCGCGAGTGATCCGCGGTCTGCGTGGAACGGCCACCACGAAGTTATCGACCGACGAAATCATGGCGCTCACCCGGGGCTGAAATGGCCGGCGCCGTGCTGGTCGACAGCAATGTGATCCTCGACGTGGCGACGGACAATCCGGCGTGGAGCGCATGGTCGAGTGCTGCCCTCGAGAGCGCCGCCGAGGAAGCCATCCTCGCGAATCCCTGCCTTACGAAGCCGCATTTCTCGCCGGAAAAGCCTTCCTTGCCTACCGCCGCCGGGGCGGCCAGCGGCACGCGCCTCTGCCTGATTTCTACAGCGGTGCTCACGCTGCTGTCGCAAACTTCCGGCTCCTGACGCGCGACCCGAAGCGGTACCGGACTTACTTTCCGACCATCGAGCTCATCGCACCCTGAGCGCCGCTTCTTCACTCTCCGGTGACCAAAATCACGCCATTCTGTCAACGAAACGCACTACCCTGCCGTCTGTAGAAGCGGCCGTGGGGTCCCCCAACAACTACTCGAGTCACCCGGAGAACGGAATGAGACACCTCGTTCGGTGGATGGTGTTGGTGTTCGCGTTGGTCGCGTTCACCGGTCAGGCGCTTGCGAACTGCGACAACTTCAACGCGGTTACGCCGGCGAACGGCGCGACGAACGTGCCAATCGATCAGAACGGGACGGTCATGCTCGAGTGGTCGGCGCAAGTCGCGGCCGGCGACTACGACGTTTACTTCGGACCGATCGGCTCCGGCTGCACCGCGGCGCCGCATGCCACCGTCAACGCCAGCTTCACTGAGTGGGCTCCTCCGTCGAACGAGATCGCTCCAGGCGGGCAGTACGAGTGGAAAGTGATCGCGAAGAACGGCGGCCTCACCGGCTGCCCGGCCCCGCCCGGGCCGCCGCAGACTCCATGCTCTACGTTCACCGTCGCCGCCGCCTCCTGCCCTGCGAGCGGCCCAACGCTCACTGCTCCCGCGAACAACAGCACCGTTCCCTTCGGCACCATCACCCTCGACTGGGATGCGGTCGCGAATGCCACCAGCTACGAGATCTTTGCCAGCCTCGACGGCGATCCTTTCTTCTCCGGCGGCTCCACCACTCTCACGCAAAAACAGATCTCCATCGAGCCGGGCCGCACGCTCGAATGGAAGGTCGTCGCGAACGCGCCGAGCTGCACCGGCATGGCATCGGCGCACTTCATCTTCACCACTAATTGCCCCACCAGCCCCGCCAACCAGAACACGCCCGCGCAGGGCGCCACGTTCGCGCAGGGACAGAACATCACCTTCTCGTGGTCAGGCGTCGCCGGCGCGACGAGTTACGACCTCGAGATCTCCGATAACGACGGCTCGTCGTTCTCCGCGATCGTCGAGAATCACACGCTGCTGTCGTTCACCACGAACGCGCTCGCGGAGGGCGATTACTTCTGGCGCGTCCGCGCGAACTTCGACGGGGACTGCGATCCGCTCTACAGCTCGACGCGCGAGCTTGCCGTCGGCGCCGATTGCGGCAACCACGCGGCACCGACACTGATCTTCCCCGCCGCGAACGCCACCGAGTCGGCGCCGGTCAGGTTCCACTGGTCCCCGGTACTGGATGCCGCCCGCTACGAAGTCTACGTCCAGCATGAAGACGATCAATCCTTCCGTCTCCTCGGCACCACGACCGACACGGAGTTCACGAGCAGCAACCTCACCTCCGGAGTCAACGCGTGGCGCGTGCATGCCGTGTTCGACGATTGCCCGGACACGCAGTCGCCGGCGCGCATCGTCAACATTGAAGGTGGCGATGACGAATGCCCGGCCAACCCTGGCAAAGCCACGCTCGTTTCGCCGGCTGCGAATGCGGGCAATCTCTCGTCTCCCGTCACCTTCAAGTGGAACGCGGTTCCGGGCGCCATCGGCTATCGCGTGATGGCAGCCTTCGGCACGAACGCGTCGCCCGAATCGCTCGGCATCACCACCAACACGGAGCTGACCGCGGACGTCCCAGCCGGCACCGGCTACTGGCTCGTGCAGACCTTCTTCGGCGAGCGTTGCCCGGCCACGCTGAGCGACCGCCGCACGTTGACCGTGACGAACGGCGCGAACTGCAACACCGGCACGCCGCAACTCCTCTCGCCCGCGAATGGCGCGACGAGCGTCGACTCGCCGGTCGAGTTCAAGTGGAGCGCGGTGCAACGCGCGACCGGCTATCAGCTCTTCGTCGCGTCCGGCGATGACGACTTCTCGTTCTACGGCGAGACCACGCTGACGACGCTCGAGCGCCTCGTGCCCGCGGGCATCGTGCGCTGGTTCGTGCGCGCGCAATTCGCGGCATGCCCGGACGCGAACAGCGCTATCCGCACGTTCATCGTGCAAGCTCCGCAAGAATGCGCGACCGCATCGATCAATCTGCTCGCGCCGGCCAACGGCGCCACGACGTCTTCGCCGGTGCACATGTCCTGGAGTGCGGTCGCAGGCGCGCAGTTCTATCGCGTGTGGGTCTCGATCGACGGCGACGCGCCGGTGAACATCCTTCGCCTGACGACGACGCAAGCAGACATCAATCTGCCCGCAGGAAATGTGAAGTGGTACGTCGACGCGCCGCGCGAAAATTGCCCGGCCGTCGTTTCCGGCCAGGGCTCATTCACCGTCGCACAGGCGGCGAGCTGCTCGACGAACGTCGCGCCGACGCTCGTATCGCCCGCCGGCACGCGTGAGAACCCCGCGACCGCGGTCGATCCAGTGACGCTGACGTGGAACGCGGTGCCGAACGCCATCGGTTATCGCGTGTGGATCTCGACCGACTTCGTTTCGTTCGAAGACATCGCGCTCACGAAACAGACGCAGTACCAGGTCACGCTCGGCCCCGACGTGTACGCGTGGTTCACGCAGGCGCTTTTCGCCGGCTGCGACGAGCTCGATTCGAACGTCGCGTTCTTCCGCATCAACGAGACCACGCCGCGTTGCCCGAGCACGGCGCCGGTCATCATCGCGCCGGGGGCGGGCGAGACCGCCACTTCGCCGGTGGCGATCGCGTGGACCGCGGTGGCGGGCGCGGAGAAGTATCGCGTCTTCGCATCGATTGATGAGTCCGAGCCGCAACTCATCGGCGTGACCGATGAGACCGAGCTTACGCGCGCGCTGCCGCCGGGCGATGTCGTCGTCGCGGTCGAAGCCGTGTTCGAAGAATGTCCGTCGAGGATCTCGCAGCGTGTCGCGTTCAGGATCGAGCGCTCCGGCAACTGCACCACCACCGGCGCCGAGCTCGTGTCGCCCGCGAACGGCTCGACGAACGTCGAGAATCCGGTCGACTTCGTCTGGAACCCGGTCAGCGGCGCCGTGAGATACGTGCTGTTCGCGCAGGTGAACGACGGCACGCCGACGGCGATCGCATCGACCGAAGAAACACAATTCACGCGCGCAATGCCGCCGGGAGTCATCACCTGGCACGTCCTGACGTTCCTCTCCGGCTGCGACCCGGTCGAATCGGCGCGGTTCCGCTTCACTATCGCGCGCGATCAGGCCTGCAACAACCGCAAGCCGATCCTGCTGCTACCGGCGGACGGAAGCTCGGTGCCATCGCCGGTGCACTTCCAGTGGACGCCGGTGCCGAACGCAATCAAGTACCTCGTCTGGGCGCGTCGCGGAGACGAGGATCCGGGCATCGTTGCGTCGACGACCGATTCCGACGCCGACGTCGACCTGCCGGAAGGCACGTACGAGTACTTCGTGCAGGCGTACTTCGACAGCGCCTGTGAACCTTCCGAGTCCGCACGCGGCGAGTTCGAAGTCACCGCACCGGTTCCGTGCGGCAAGCCGGGCAAACCGGAAGCGCGCGTCGTCGGACAGGCGCTGTCGAATACGACGTACCGACTGCGCTGGACTCCGCAGGCGAACGTGCAGTTCTATGAAGTGCAGGAATCGACGACGCCTGATTTTGCGAACGCGACGACGTTCACCACCGCGAATCCAGTCCTGGCATTCGTCCACGAGGTGAACAACGCACCGCTGCAATACCTGTATCGCGTTCGCGCCATCAGTGATTGCAGCGAGGACCGCGGACCGTACTCCGACATCGTCGGCGTGCTGGTCGTTCCGCCGCGCACCAGCAACGCCAGCACGGAGATCGGCACGGAAGGCGACGTCGTCCAGAAGGTCTTCCTTCCCGGCTCGACCACGCCCCTGCAGTTCACCGCCACCGCCGACAAGCCGTGGATCACGATCACGCCGTCGGCAGGCACGCTGCCGGTCGAAGGCACCACCCTCACCATCACCGCCGACCCCAAGGTCCTCAACCTCGGCACCAACACCGCCACCATCCGCGTCACATACACGGGCGGTTCCGCGCGCGGCGGCTACGAGACGCACGCCGGCACGCTGAGCACGATCCCGATGTCGATCAGCCTCGTCACTCCGGTCGTGCCGAGCGGCAAAGGCACGCCGCCGCCCGACTCGCTGATCTTCCCTGTCGTCGGTCACGCATCGGGCGCGAACGATTCGCTGTTCGAGTCCGACATCCGCATCACGAACCTGCTCGCCGATACCGCGCGCTACGAACTGCACTACACGCCGTCGAACAGCGACGGCACGCAGACCGGCAGCTCGAGCACGATCGAGATCGCGCCCGGTTCCACGATGGCGCTCGACGACGTCGTGGCCACGCTCTTCGGCGTCGGCACGGGCACCGGCACGTTGGAAGTGCGTCCGCTGACGACGTCAGCGAGCGCGCTGCCGGGGTTCTTCGGCTCGACCGAGACTGCCAGTCTCATTCGCGAGCTGGCCACGGCCGCTTCGAGCCGCACGTACAACTTCACGCCGTCGGGCACGTTCGGCCAGTTCATCCCGGCCGTGCGCTTCGAGGATTTCGTCGGCAAGGCGCTGGCCGGCGACGCTCCCACGATCCTCTCGCTGCAACAGGTCGCGCAATCGAATGAGTACCGTGCGAACTTCGGATTCTCGGAGGCGGCGGGCGAACCGGTCGACCTGGCCGTGCGCGTGTACGACACCGCGAGCACGCTGCTCGCGACGATCCCGATCTCGCTGCAGGCCGGCGAGCATCGCCAGCTCAACGGGTTGCTCGTCACGAACGGCATCACGAACCTTGCCGACGGCCGCGTCGAAGTCGAAGTCGTCAACGGCAACGGCAAGGTCACGGCGTATGTGTCCGAGGTGGACAACAAGACGAACGATCCGCTGCTGGTGTCGGCGGTGAAGAAGGGCGCCATCACCGCGAACAAGTACGTCGTGCCTGGCGTCGCGTATCTGAACAATCCGGGCGCGTTCTGGGTGACCGACATGCGCATCTTCAACGCCGGATCCACCGCGACGCCGGCGACGCTGACGTTCTATCCGGAGCGCAATCCGGCCGGCGCGATCACGCGGGACATCACACTGCAGCCGGGCGAGATCGAAGTGCTGAACAACGTGCTCGTCAACACGTTCGGTGTGTCGAGCAACATGGGCGGCGCCGTCGCCGTGACGACGCCGGCCAACACGCAGCTCACCGCAACGGCGCGGACCTACAACCAGACCACCAACGGCACGTACGGCCAGTACATCCCCGGCGTCACGCCCGCCGAATCGGTCGGCGTCGAAGATCGCGCGCTGCAACTGCTGCAGCTCGAGCAGTCATCGCGCTTCCGCACGAACATCGGTGTGAACGAAACCGCGGGCCAGCCGGTGACGATCGAAGTAAGCGCGATCGTGCCGGACCTGCTCGTGACGCCGGTGATCACGATCAACCTCCAGCCGAACGAGTTCCAGCAGATCTCGCTGCTGAACTTCGGTGTCGGCAGCTCGCTCTACAACGCCCGCGTGACGGTGAAAGTCATCAGCGGTACGGGCCGCGTGACCGCATACGCGTCCGCGATCGACGCGATCACGCAAGACCCGACGTACGTGCCCGCGCAATAGGCTCCGCGCCTTGAGTAGCCTTCTCCCCTCGGCAGAGGGGAGAAGGTGGCCGAAGGCCGGATGAGGGGTCGGTGCCCGAGGTACGACGGAGGGCCCCTCACCCGGCCTTCGGCCACCCTCTCCCCGCTGCGGCGAGCGGAGAAGGCTACATAGGCAGCACGCCGCTATCATTCATCCCCATGCTGCTCGAGCGCGAGCGCTTCCTCGCCGACCTCCTCCAGCGCGCGGCTGATGCGCGTGACAACCGCGGCTCCGTCGCGCTGGTCAGCGGCGAAGCGGGCATCGGGAAGACGTCACTCGTCAGCGAATTTGCCGATCGTGCGACGGGCTCGATGCGCGTGCTCTGGTCGGCGTGCGAGGCGCTCTTCACGCCGCGTCCTCTCGGTCCGATGTTCGATCTCGCGAGCGATCTCGGCGTCGACATGGACACGCCGCGCGAGCGCCTCTTTCCCGCCGTCCTCGCCGCCGTTTCAGCGACGCCGACCGTGCTCGTCGTCGAAGACGTGCACTGGGCCGATCGCGCCACGCTCGATCTCCTGAAGTACCTAGTGCGCCGCGTGCCGCGTTTGCCGCTGCTG
>Ga0196977_1000073_pt1 | contig 69671 bp, 61 predicted proteins | sample S3v_1013CmetaG_FD_148634 | JGI IMG/M metagenome (GOLD analysis project Ga0196977, IMG submission 148634) | Soil microbial communities from Anza Borrego desert, Southern California, United States - S3+v_10-13C | ecosystem: Environmental > Terrestrial > Soil > Desert | place: USA: California... | reverse complement strand
GCAGACGCAGAACCCGACGCTCGCCGTGGCCGTGGCCGAGGACTACACGGCGGCGGCCGCGGGCGTGCGCCGCGCGCTGCGGTGGGGGCTTCTGCTGTCGGCGCTCGCCGCGGCGGCCGGGCTCGCCTCTGTCTGGGCGCTCGCGGGCCGCGCCGCGCGCGACGTGCGCCGCGTCACGCTCGGCGCGAAGGCCGTCGCCGCGGGCGACTTCAACCAGCGCGTCGAGACCGGCGGGATGGGCGCCGAGACGCGCGAGCTGGCCGAGAGCTTCAACCAGATGAGCGACCGCCTGCGCGCGCACATCACGACCACCTCCGAGACGCGCCAGTTCGAGTCCTTCATGCGCCTGTCGGCGATGCTCTCGCACGACCTGAAGAACGCCATCGCGGGCCTCTCCCTGCTCGTCAACAACATGGAGAAGCACATCCACCGCGAGGAGTTCCGCGCCGACGCCGTCAACAGCCTGCGGCAGGCGACCGACAAGCTGCGCCGGCTGGTGGCGCGCCTGAGCGAGCCGGTCAAATCGCTCTCGGGCGAGTACCGGCGCGAGGCGCGGCCGACCGACCTCGTCGCCGTCGTCCGCCGCGTGCTCGCCGCCAACGTCGAGCCGCACGCCTCGCTCTACGAGGTCGAGGCGAAGCTGCCCGACAGGCTCGTCGCCACGGTCGAACCCGACCGCATCGAGAACGTCTTCGAGAACCTCGTCATCAACGCCGTCGAGGCGATGGGCGCGGCCGGCGGGAGGCTGACGGTCGAGGCCGGCGAGCTGGGCGACGGCCTCGTCTACTTCGCCGTCTCGGACACCGGCGTCGGGATGGACGAGACGTTCCTGCGCACGCGCCTCTACCGCCCGTTCTCGACGACGAAGACGAAGGGCATCGGCCTCGGCCTCTACACCTGCCGCGAGGTGGTCGAGGCGCACGGCGGCCGGCTCGAAGTCGAATCGAGGCTCGGCGTTGGCACGCGCTTCCGCGTCGTGCTACCATCCCGCCTGATCATTTCCGCCGACCGGCGCGCGCCCGCGCAGAAGGGGGCGCGCGACCCCGAGACGGGCGAGCCGGGCGCGTGAAGTGACCCTTTCGTTTTTCCCGACCGCCAAGTTTTACCAACTGAAAGTCCGGCAGGCGCGCCCCTCGGGTCCGGTCAGCAGCCCGACCGCCGGGGCGGGCGGAAGAGAACGCGGGAGTCTCCGGCGCGCCGCGCCGGGGCGGCCGCCTTCCGCTCCGTCATTCACCGCCCCGCGTTCGCCGCCGCCACACCCTCACTCACCGCCGGGCCGACGGCCGCGCACGCCACGCCGGCCCCGGCCGCGCGCGAATTAATTCCGCGAAGGGCGCGAAGCTTCGCCACCACCTTCTTGAAGAAACATGACCGGAGAGGCGGAACAGAAGACGACGGTGCTCGTCGTTGACGACGACGACCTGCTGCGCAAGCAGTTGCGCTGGGCGCTGGCCGAGCGCCACCGCGTGCTGGAGGCGGCCGCGCGGCAGGAGGCGGTCGAACTGCTCCAGCGTGAGCGCGTGGACGTGGTCATCTGCGACCTGCGCCTGTCGCCGCGCTCGACGAGCATCGAGGAGGGCTTATCCGTGGTCGCGGCGGCGCGCGGCGAGCGCCCGGCCGTGCCCGTCGTCGTCATCACGGCCAGCGCCGACCGCGAGGACGCGCTCGAAGCCATCCGCCGCGGGGCCTACGGCTTCTTCCAGAAACCTTTCGACGAGGGCGAGGTCTCGCACATCGTCGCGCAGGCGGCGCGCGTCCGCCGCCTCGAAGCCGAAGTCCTGCGGCTCCGCAACGAGCTTGAGATGTTCAAGGGCTTCGGCCGCTTCGTCGGCTCAAGCCCGGCCCTCGAACGCATGCTCAAGCAGGCGCGCGCCGTCGCCGACACGACCGCCACGCTGCTCGTCACGGGCGAGAACGGGACGGGCAAGGAAGTCTTAGCCCGCGCCGTCCACGAGGAGAGCGCGCGGCGCGACCGCCCCTTCGTCGCGGTGAGCTGCGCGGCGCTGCCCGAGACGCTCATCGAGTCGGAGCTGTTCGGCCACGAGAAGGGGGCGTTCACGGGCGCGGTCGCGGCGCGCAAAGGCCGCTTCGAGCTGGCCGACGGCGGCACGCTCTTCCTCGACGAGGTCGGCGAGCTGCCCCAGCCCATGCAGGTCAAGCTGCTGCGCGCGCTTCAGGAGCGCAACTTCGAGCGCGTCGGCGGCACGCGCACCGTCGAGGTCGACATCCGCCTCGTCGCCGCCTCGAACCGCGACCTCGAAGAGGAGGTCGCGCGCGGCGCGTTCCGCCAAGACCTCTTCTACCGCCTCAACGTCGTCCCGCTCCACCTCCCGCCCCTGCGCGAGCGGCGCGAGGACGTGCCGGTGCTGGCCGCGCACTTCGCCGCGAAGGCGGCCGCGAAGCACGGCCGGCCCACGCCCGCGCTCGAACCGGCGCTCGTCGAGGCGCTCTGCGAGTACGACTGGCCGGGCAACGTGCGCGAGCTTGAGAACCTCGTCGAGCGGCTCGTCGTGCTGACGAAGGACGCGCCGCTCGGCCTCGAATTCCTGCCCGACAAGATGCTGCGGGCGGTGCCGGCCGCGGGCGGCGCGGCCCCGGCCCCGGCCGCCGACGAGACGACGCTCGAAGGCGCCATGCACGCCCTCAAGCGCCGCATGGTGGCCGCCGCCCTGCAAGCCGAGGGCGGCAACCGCGTCGCCGCCGCCCGCCGCCTCGGCATCAGCCGCTCCTACCTCCACCGCCTCATCAGCGAACTGGAAATCAACTGAAGAAGGGCCGGGCGTCGGGGGCGGCGGCCGGGTTCAGGCAGTCGTCCCCCCGGCCCCCGACACCCGGCCCCCGTCTGTCTTCAGGAGTGCGCAGGCGGGCGTCCGGGCGTCCACTGGCGTCTACACTTGGCGGGCGGGTTCGCGGGCGGGCGCGGCTTTTAGGCGGGAAATCCGCGGGGCGGGCGCGCGGCACGGGCGTTGCGACGCGGGGCCTGCGTGTGAAGCTCCTCCCCTTGAGAATCCGGCGACGCGGCGGCGGGCGTAAGTAGAACCGCCGGCCGCGTGCCGGCAGGGGGAAAGCCCCAACGGGAGCAGAAATGAAGCCGAAAATTCTCATCGTGGACGACGACGAGGCCATCGCCCAGCAGCTCTTCTGGACGCTGTGCGAGGAGTTCGAGGTGACGACGGCCAACAACCTCTCGTCGGCCATCCGCCGCGCCACCGCCTACGAGCCGGATGTCTCGATCCTCGACCTCCACCTGCCGCCGACGCAGGACTCGCCCGACACGGGCCTGCGCATCCTCGACTACGTCAAGCAACACCTGCCGTCGTCGAAGGTCTTCGTCGCCAGCACCGACGCCTCACCGGAGGTGCGGCGCGACTGCGTCCGCCGGGGCGCGGACGGCTTCCTGAGCAAGCCGCTCGATGTCGAGAGCCTGCTCGATACCGTCCGCCGCGCCGTCCTCACCCGGCGGCTCGCGGCCGCCTGACTCTAAAGCTCTTTGAAACGTTTCGCCGGTTCGGCCCTCGCCCGCCCCTAAACCGAGTGGCCGTGAAGCGACCGCGCAACGTGGCGGCATCCCTTCTGCCGTCGCGCGGCCGCAAGCCCCCGTTCCCAAATGACCTCCTGCCCGGAGTCGCGGGGGCTTTACCGCCTGACGCGGGACGCCGCGAGACCAAGCCGACCGGCCCGAAGAGCCTCCCCCTTTCGGCCCGGCCGCAGCGTCTCGGGCGTTCCGCGTTTTTTTTCGGATGGCGTATAATGTCCCTTACCGCAGTTGAGTTTAAGAGCGCCCCATCAAGCCGCGGGAAGGGAATCAGACGCACCGGATGATTAAGTTTTTACACCTCTCGGACGTGCACCTCGGCTGCCGCCGCTACAACCTCGAAGAACGCACGAAGGACTTCTTCCGGAGCTGGCACGACGTCATCACCACCCACGCGCTGCCCGGCCGTGTAGACTTCATGCTCATCGCGGGCGACTTCTTCGACCGCCGCAACATCGACCCGCAGACGATGAACCACGCCCTCGCCGGCCTCCAGCTTCTTAAAGAGGCCGGCATCCCCGTCGTCGTCATCGAGGGCAACCACGACCGCCGCGACGCCGTCTCGCCCTACAGCTGGATGCGCTCGTTCTCGCAGGCCGGCTACCTCGTCCTGCTCGAACCCGCCTCCGACGAAGAGAACCCCCTGACGATGACGCCGTGGGACGACGCCGAGCGCTCCGGCTCCTACATCGACATCAAGGGCGCGCGCATCTTCGGCTCGCACTGGTACGGGACGACGGCCAACGTCGCCATCCCCATGCTCGCCGACGCCCTGCGGCGCGCGCGCGGCGAGAACCTCTTTAACATCCTGATGCTGCACACCGACGTGGAGGGGCAACTGAGCCGGCCCATCCCGGCGCTCTCGGTCGAGCGGCTCAAGGAGCTGCGCGCGCTCGTCGACTACGTCGCGCTCGGCCACACGCACAAGCGCTTCGAGATCGACGGCTGGGCCTACAACCCCGGCTCGCTCGAAGCCTGCTCCATCGACGAGTACCGCGAGGAGCGCGGCGCCTACCTCGTCGAAGTCGACGACGACCGCAACGTCAAAGCGACCTTCATCAACGACTACGTCCAGCGCCCCTTCCAGCGCCTCTCCTTCGACGTGTCGGGCGCGGAAAGCCCCGAGGCCGTCCACGAGGGCGTGATCGAGACGGTCAGGCGCGAGGCGCGCGCCCACGACCCCGCCTCCGACGCCCCCGAGCCGATCATCGAGATCGCGCTGCGCGGCCACCTCGGCTTCAAAAACTCCCTGCTCGATTTGCGAAAGCTGCGCGAGCAGGCTCTGGAGCAGACGGGCGCGCTCCACGTGATGATCAAGAACCAGAGCGTCCCCGTCGAGTACGCCGTGGCCGCCGGGCTTGAGGCCGACACCTCGCGCAAGGAGCGCGAGCGGCGCATCGTCGAAGACCTGATCGCGCGCGACGCGCGCTTCCGCGACCGCGCCCCCGAGATGGCCGCCCTCGTCCTCGACGCCAAAGACTTCGCCCTCGGCGACCGGCCGCCCGAGGAAATCCTCGACCTGATCGAGCAGAAGCTCGCGCCCGCCGACCCGGCCGGGCGCGCCGCCCCGGACGCGCCCGCCCCCGCCGGCGCGCTCCACGCCCTCGAACGCAACGCTGAGAAGGCCGCGAATCGTCAATCGTGAATCGCCAGACGGACGAAGCACGCGCCGCGCGGCCGGCGGTTTACCTTTCAAACTGAGGCCGCTCAGCCACGATTCACGGCTGACGGTCGACGGTTCACGCTCTTTATGTCCTCCGAGGCTCTGGAAAAGGTGCGCGGCGTGCGGGAGTTGCCTTTGTTCCCGCTGCCGGTCGTGCTCTTCCCCGGCGTGCCGCTGCCGCTCCACATCTTCGAGCCGCGCTACCGCCGCCTGCTCGCCGACGTGCGCGCCTCGAACAGCCTCTTCGGGCTCTCCTACTTCGACGCGGCGGGGGGCGGCGAGCGCCCGCCCGCCGGCCACGTCGGCTGCGCCGCCGAGGTCATCGAGGTGCAGCCCGTGCCGGACGGCCGCTCCAACATCCTGACGGTCGGCGTCGCCCGCTACCGCGCCGGGGAGTACGTCGAGCGCGGCGACCCGTACCTCGTCGCCCGCGTCGAGTTCTTCGCCGACGAGGAGGCGGACGCCCGCGTCCTCGAAAAGCGCGCCGCCGAGGTGACCGAAGTCTTCATGCGCATCGCGCGCGCCATGCGGACGATCAACGACGACCGCGCGGCGCTGCCCGAGCTGCCCGACTCCGACCCCGAGCGCCTCTCCTTCCTCGTCGCGGCCGTGATGGAGATGGACGCGCCGGCCAAGCAGGAGCTGCTCGAAATGCGCTCGACGGCCGAGCGCCTGCGCCGCCTCTACACGCTGCTCTCGCAGGCCGTCGGCGACTACGAGGCGCGCGCCCGCACCCACCAGCTCGCCCGCGGCAACGGCCACGCCGGCAAGCGCTTCGACCTCGGAGAATGAACACCCCCGAACAGGACGGAAGGGCAGCCGCCGGGGGCGGGGCCGGCGCGCGGCGGCGCGACGAGCCGGCGCGCGCGCGCGTCCGCGTCCTCTTCTTCGGCGCGGCGCGCGAGGCGGCGGCCGACGAGGCCACCGTCGAAGTCGAGACGCCCGCCACCGCGCGCGAAGTCTTCGACCGCCTGCTCTCGGACTACCCGGCCCTGCGCCGCTTCGGCCGCACGCTGCTCGTCGCCGTCAATCAAGAGTACGCCCGCGACCTCGACGCCGAAGTCCGCGACGGCGACGAGGTGGCCGTCTTCCCGCCCGTCTCCGGCGGCCACGAGGGGGGCGCGGCCGAAGCGCCCGGCGGCGCGCGGGACTTCTTCGAGCTGACCACCGAGCCGATAGACGTGGGCGCGGTCGCGCGCCGCGTCGTCCCCCGCCGCTGCGGCGCGACCGTCACGCTCGACGGCTACGCGCGCGAGTGGACGCGGGGGCGCCGCACCCTCCACCTCGTCTACGAAGCGTACGAGCCGATGGCGCTCGCCGAGCTGCGGCGCCTCGGCGCCGAGGCGCGCCGCCGCTTCGACATCGCGCACATCGGCATCGTCCACCGCACCGGCCGCACCGACATCGGCGAGACCTCCGTCGTCATCTCCGTCAGCGCCCCCCACCGCCGCGCCGCCTTCGAAGCCTGCGAGTGGGCCATCCGCGAACTCAAACGCACCGTCCCCATCTGGAAGAAAGAGTTCTTCGAGGACGGCTCCGTCTGGGTCGAAGGCGAGGCCGCGCCCGGGCAGGCGCAAGGCGGCGGAGGCGGGTAGAACGGCCCATGCCGAAGGGGGGCTCCAAAACTCAAATCGACCACTTCAATGTCCGAAAATTCGCGCAGGCAGATGGCTCTCGAAGGGATTGAGGGTAGATGAAAGACTTGATCGAGGATTTCGAGCGGACGGTCGAGGGCGCGGCGGCGCGTCTGCGCGCGATGGGCGAGGGCGAGAGCGGGCGGCGGCCGGCGGCGGGCGGGTGGTCGGCGAAGGAGACGGTCGGTCACCTGATAGATTCGGCGGCCAATAACCACCAGCGGTTCGTCAGGGCGCAGGCGCGCGAAGACCTCGTCTTCGACGGCTACGAGCAGGACGGGTGGGTCGCGGCGCAGCATTACGCTGACGCGCCGTGGCGGCGGCTCGTGGAGTTGTGGCGGCTCTACAACCTGCACCTCGCGCACGTCGTCGCGCGCGTGCCCGGCGAAGAGTTGACGCGGCCCCGCCACCCGCACAGCCTCCACCGCATCGCCTTCCGGCCCGTTGACGAGCGCGAGCCGGCCACGCTCGAATACCTCATCCGCGACTACGTCGAGCACCTGAAACACCATCTCAAGCAGATAGAAGCGGCGGACGCGGAACAGTGAAAGCGGGCGCCGGGTGCCGGGGCAAAGACCGGTCGCTCTTCCCTGTCACCCGACACCTCTTTCGCCGCTTCGGAAGGGAACTGAGAGGATGAGAATGTCGGCCCGGATGGTCTTCGCCGTCGCGCTCGCGTGTTCGTTCGTCGCCCTGCCCGCGCGGGCGCAGGGGCGGGACGAGTACGACATGGGGCTGATGCAGATGGTCTTGCTGCGGAACGTGGGCTGGAAGCCGCGCCCCGTCTCCGCGCTCGACAAGGTCTGGCGCGATCACCGCGCGCGCGTCCAAAAGCTCGTCGAGTCGGGCAAGGTCGCGCTCGCGGGCGAGGTGACGGACGAGGGGCTGCTGCGCGAGATACTGGTCTTCAAGACGCAGTCGGCCGACGAGGCGCGCGCGGTCGTCGAAGCCCTCCCCGCGGTCGCGGCGGGCGCGCTGCGGCCCGAGTACCTCAAGTGGTTCGCCGCGCGCAACTACATCACGCCGCCGCGGCGGCCGCTCGCGGCGAGGCCGTACGTCTTCGGCCTGCTGGTGCGCGGCCCGCGTTGGACGCCGGAGGTGACCGAGGAGACGAAGCGGCTTCAGGCGGGCCACATGGACAACATCAAGCGCCTCTCCGACGCGGGCAAGCTCGTCCTCGCCGGCCCCTTCGACGGTGGCGGCGACCGCCGCGGCGTCTTCATCTTCAAAGTGGACACGCTCGCCGAGGCCCGCGCGCTCACCGACACCGACCCGGCCGTCAGCGCCGGCCGCCTCAGTGTTGAGCTGTACCGCTGGTCAGTCCCCGAAGGGATGCTGCGGTGAAAACCGTAGTCGGTAGTCGGTAGCGCTCCGCGCCGCGACTGCTGACGCCGACGCGCGGGCGCTTCGTCAGCGACTGCCTTTCTACCGTCTACCCTTTCCACATGCCGACGACGAACACGCGCGAGAGCGAGGCGGTCAGCCTGCGGTCGGAACTGCGGCTGAGGAACTCTTTCATGTTCCCTTTGCAGAGCCGCGCGGCGCGGCGCGAGGTTCTGTGGGGCGCGGCGCTGCTCGTGCTCCTGCCGGGCGTCGGGTGGGTCTTGAACATGGGCCACCGGATTCAGATGGTTCACCACATGCTCGCGGGCCGCGACTGCTGGCCGGCGTGGGTCAACTACCCGCGCCTGCTCAGGCACGGCCTCGTCACCCTCGGCGGCATGATCTTCTACTACCTGCCGGGGCTCGCCTGCCTCTACGCGGGCCTCCGGCTCGGCTCGGCCGCGCTCGTCGCGCTCGCCGCCGCGCTGCTCGCCGCGGCCACCGTCGCCATCCCCGGCTACATGACCAACTACTGCGTCAGCTTCGACCCGGCCGAGATTTACAACCCGCTGCGCGCCCTGCGTCGCTGCCTCGAAGCGGGCGCGAGCTACTGGCGCGCGTGGCTCATCGCGCTCTGCGCGCTCGCCCTCTCCTTCGCCGGCCTGCTCGCGCTCGGCGTCGGCTTCCTCGTCACCAGCGTCTGGTTCTGGCAGGTCGCCGGCTTCAGCTTCGCCACCGCCTTCTCGCAGCGCCACCGCCTGAGAAGCCCCGGCCCGGCCGAGTAAACGAGAGGGTCAGGGGCGAGGTCGCCCGTCTGGGCAAGGGTCGCGGCGCGCGCGTGCAGGTCGAACTGCTCGACGGCAGGAAGCTCGAAGGCCACGTCGCCGAAGCCGGCGGAGAGCATTTCACCCTCGCCGGGCGCGGCGGCGACACGACCCGCGTCGAATACGCGCAGGTCAAAAAGGTCAGGGGCCGGAACCTCTCGACGGGCGCGAAAGTCGGCCTCGGCGCCGGCCTCGCCCTCCTCGTCGCCTACATCGCGTGGGCCTCGGTCGAGCGGTAAGCGAAAGGGCGAAAAGGGAAGAGGGGAGGGGGAGCGTTTGAGCTTCCCCTTCCCCTCTTCGTCTTGCGCCCCGGTTCGCCGCCTAGCCGGCGAGGACTTCCTCGGCCTCGCGCGCGGCGTCGAGGAGCGAGGCGGAGGTGACTTTGTCCGAGCCGTCGGTCTTGATGAGGCGGACGCCCTGCGCGCCGCGGCCGGTCTTGCGAATCTCGTTGGCCTCGATGCGGATGAGCTTGCCGTTCTTGGTGATGATCATCAGCTCCGACTCCTCCTCGACGGGGAAGACGGCGACGACCTTGCCGGTCTTCTCCGTCGTCTTCATGTTGATGACGCCCTTGCCGCCGCGCGACTGCAAGCGGTAGGTCGTGATCGGCGTCTGCTTGCCGAAGCCGCACTCGGAGATCGAGAGCATCTTCTCGCTGTCGTCGGCCGAGACGGCCGCGACCGAGACGACGTAGTCGCCCTTCCTCAAATCCACGCCGCGCACGCCGCGCGCCGCGCGCCCCATCGGGCGCACGTCCGACTCGTCGAAGCGGATGGCGAGGCCGTCGTGCGTGGCGATGAAGATGCGCTTCGTGCCGTCGGTCAGGATCACGTCGAGCAGCTCGTCGCCGTCGTCCACGTTGACGGCGTTGATGCCGTTCGAGCGGATGTTCTGGAACTCCGACAGCTCCGTCTTCTTGATGACGCCGTTCTTCGTCACCATCACGACGTAGCGCCCCTCGGAGAACTCCCGCACGGCGACGACGCCCGCCAGCTTGCGCGCCGACGAGATGTTGATGAGGTTGACGACGGCCTTGCCGCGCGCCGACGGCATCGCGTCCGGTATCTGGTGAACCTTCAGCTTGTAGACCTGCCCGTCGTCGGTGAAGATCATCAGGTAGGAATGGGTCGAGGCGATGAAGAGGTGCTCGACCCAGTCGTCGTTCTTGCCCGTGCCCGCGCCGGAGCGCCCCTTGCCGCCGCGCCCCTGCCGCTGGTAGGTCGTGACGGGCGTGCGCTTGACGTAGCCGTTCTTCGTCACCGTGATGGCCACGTCCTCGTCGGCGATCATGTCCTCGACCGACAGCTCGACGCCCTCGTCGATGATCTGCGTGCGGCGCGCGTCGCCGAAGTCCTTCCGCACGTCTTCGAGCTCCCTGACGATGACGCGCCGCAGGCTCGACTCGTTGGCGAGGATGTCTTCGAGCTCGGCGATGAGCTTAATGATCTGCTCGTACTCGTCGATGATCTTCTGGCGTTCGAGGGCCGACAGCCTCCGCAGTTGCAGGTCGAGGATGGCCTGCGCCTGAAGCTCGGAGAAGTCGAGGCGGCGCATCACCTTCTTCAGCTTGTCGATGAAGCCGGCGAGGGTCGCGTCCGCGGGCGCGCCCTTCCACTGTTTGACCTCGGCCATCGTCGCCGAGTCGCCCGTCAGCCACGCGCGCGCCTCGTCCACCGAGCGCGCGTTGCGGATGAGCGGGATGATGTAGTCGAGCGCGTCGATGGCCTTGTTCAGTCCTTCGAGGATGTGGGCGCGGGCCCGCGCCTTGCGCAGCTCGTACTCGGTGCGGCGGCGCACCACCTCGCGGCGGAACTCGACGAAGTGCTCAAGCATCTGCCTGAGCGTCAGGACGCGCGGCTGGCCCTGCACGATGGAGAGGTTGATGACGCCGAAGGTGGACTGCATCGGCGTCAGCTTGTAGAGCTTGTTGAGGACGATCTGCGGGACGGCGTCGCGCTTGAGCTCGACGACGATGCGCATGCCGTCGCGCGACGACTCGTCGCGCAGGTCGGCGATGCCCTCGATCTTCTTCTCGTTGACCAGCTCGGCGATGCGCTCGATGAGGCGGGCCTTGTTGAGCTGGTAGGGGATTTCGGTGATGATGATGGCGTCGCGCTCGGTCGTGCCGCGCCCGATGCGGTCGATGCCGGCGCGCGCGCGCATCTGGATGATGCCGCGCCCCGTCAGGTACGCCTGCCGGATGCCCTCGCGGCCGTAGATGAAGCCGCCCGTCGGGAAGTCCGGGCCGGGGACGATCTTGAGCAGCTCCTCGTCCCTGAGGTTCGGCTTCTTGATGAGGGCGATGGTGGCGTCGATGATCTCCGAGAGGTTGTGCGGCGGAATCTTCGTCGCCATGCCGACGGCGATGCCGTCGGCGCCGTTCAAGAGCAGGGTCGGGACGCGCGTCGGCAGAACCGAAGGCTCGCTCAGCGACTCGTCGTAGTTGGGGTTGAAGCTGACGGTCTCCTTCTCGATGTCGGCGAGCACCTCGGTGGTGATCTTCGACATGCGCGCCTCGGTGTAGCGCATGGCCGCGGCGGCGTCGCCGTCCACGGAGCCGAAGTTGCCCTGCCCGTCCACGAGCGGGTAGCGCATGGAGAAGTCCTGCGCCAAGCGGACGATGGTCTCGTAGACGGCCGAGTCGCCGTGCGGGTGGTACTTGCCGATCACGTCGCCGACGATGCGCGCCGACTTCTTGTAAGCCTTGTTGTACTGGTTGCCGAGTTCGTGCATCGCCCAGAGGACGCGCCGGTGGACGGGCTTGAAGCCGTCGCGCACGTCCGGCAGGGCGCGGCCGATGATGACCGACATGGCGTAGTCGAGATACGAGCGGCGCATCTCGTCTTCGATGTTGACGTAGTTGCGATCTAAAGTTTCCATCCGATAAACCTTTCCGGTACAATCTGCGCGCCCCGGCGGCGCGGGCCTGCAAAAGAGGCCGGGCAGCCGCCGCCGGGGGCTTCAAAAAAAACGCGAACCCGCCGCCAGCGAACCCCTCGACGCCCCTCGCCGGGCGGCCGAAAATCTGTTGACTGAGGCGTACTTTCAGGTGCGGAAGAAGGCGGGCCGAAAGTACGACATATTGTAGCCCGGCGGGGCTTTTTTGGCAACCCCGCCGGGGCCGCGAAAGCACTGATTTTACAGGCTTTCGACGCCGAAAAGGGGCCTTTTACGCGCCCCCGCCGGGGCGCCACATGCGGCGCCCGCCCCGCCCCCGAAAACCGGCCCGCGGAGATGGAATTCGAAGGCAAATCCAAGCGCCTGCGCGAGCGCATTAAGCTGGCGCTCCCCGTCCGCGTCCTCGGCCGCGAGACGAGGGAGCGCGAGTGGATGGAGATGTCGCGCCTGATAGACGTGACCCCCTTCGGCGCGAGCTTCGCGCTCGCCCACCCGACCGAGCCGGGCCGCCTGCTCCACCTCACGCTGCCGATGCCGCGCCAGCTCCGCTGCTTCGACCACGTCGAGGATCAGTACCGCGTCTGGGCGCTGGTGCGCCGCGTCCGCGCGCCGCAGCAGCAGCTCTGGCAGCGGGGCGGCGAGTTGCCGCGCGTCGTCGTCGGCGTGGCCTTCACGGGCAAGCACCCGCCGGCCAGCTACCTCGCCGACCCCGCGACGCGCTACGACGTGGACGCGCTGTCGAAGGAGAACAACCTCTGGACGCTGCGCGAGATCAAGGGGGAGGAGGCCGCGGGCGGGCGCGCGGCGCGCTCGGAAGAGACGCGGCTGCAAGTGGCCATCAGCGTGACGGTCGAAGTCCTCGACGACGAGGGGCGCGTGACGGTCAGCGAGCAGACCGTCACCGAGAACATCAGCCGCCGCGGGGCCGCCGTCTGGACGACGCTGTCGCTTGAGCGCGGCCGCTTCGTGCGCCTCCGGAGCGCGGAGTCGGGCCTCTCGGTGACGGCCGCCGTCCGCGCCCACCGCGCCGGCCCCGACGGCATCCCCCGCCTCCACCTCGAATTCATCGACCGCCAGTGGCCTTTAGAGGGCATCGAGTGACAAGATAGTTTCGAGCCCCGAGTCCGGAGCAGAAGAACTCGTCTTCGACTCCGGACTCCGGGCTCCAGACCCGGACTGTTTTTTAGTTATGAAACGCATCATGTTTCCGCGCGAGGTGTTGCTGGTCGAGGTCGAGCGCCGGTGCGCCGGGGAGGTTTGCGGGGCGCGGGCGCGCGTGGCGCTGACGAAGGAGGAGGCGCGCGCCTACGCGGGCTTCGAGTGCGAGCGGTGCGGGCGCTGGAACGCGGACGAGCTGACCGAGCGCGACATCCCGGAGTGGTGGGAGGAGTTGAAGATCACGGCGCTCGACGGCGTGCGGCCCGTGAGGCCGGGGGGCGGCGCCGGGGACGAGACGCCCGACGCGGTCTGGCGTCTGAGCGAGGCGTGGGGCCGCCTGCGCGCGGCCGAAGGCGAAGACGAGGGCGAGGCGGGGTCTTGAGCGAAGCCTTGAAGACGCTTGGCGAGCCGAAGCGGGACGGGCGCGGGGCCGAGCCGCCGCCGGCCCCGCAGTGGTTGGTCGAGGTGTTGCGCCCGGCCGTCCGCCTCATCTCGCGCGCCGTGTGGCGCGTGCGCTTCCGCGGCGTCGAACACATCCCGGCCGAGGGCGGCGTCGTCATCGCCGCCAACCACCAGACCTACGTCGACCCTTTCTGGATCACCGTCCCCGTCCGCCGCCCCATCCGCTACCTCGCGTGGAGCGAAGCCTTCAAGTGGCCGCTGGCGGGGCGCGCGCTGGCGGTGCTGGGCGCGTGGCCGCTCGTCGTCGAGCGCGGGAACCCTTCGGCGCACCGGCGCTCGCTGCGCTGGCTGCGCGAGGGCGGCGCGGTGATGATCTTCCCCGAGGGCGGGCGCGCCTGCGCGGACGGGGAGATGGCGAGGTTCAAGTCGGGCGCGGCGCGGCTCGCGCTCGAAGCCGGCGTGCCCGTCCTGCCGGTCACGGTGCGCGGCGGCCACGCCGCATGGCCGCGCGGCCAGCGCTGGCCCCGCACCGGCCGCGTCGAGATCGTCTACCACCCGCCGCAAACCCTCTCCGCCCGGCCCGGCGAAGACGCCCGCCGCGCCGCGCAGCGCGAGACCGAAACTCTCGCCGCTACCATCAAATCGGCGCTCTGAAGAAGCCGGAAGGCGCAAGGCAGAAGGCAGTCCGCCCCGCCTGACGAACGTTAACGCCGTCGCCGTGAACGATTCGTGAGACGCGGTTGCTGACCGCCTTCTGCCTTCTGACTTCTCAGGGTTGTGGTTGCGGGGGCGGGGCGGGCGGGACGCGTTGGCGGTTGCGCCGCTGCTGCTCGCGGAGGATTCTCTCGCGCTCGCGCTGCGCCTGACGGCGGGCCTCGGCTGCGCGGCGCAGGATTTCGCGCAACTCCGCCTCGGACATGGGCTGTATGCCTAGGTCGCGGTCGGGAATGACGACCTCGACTTCGGGGTCGGCGTCTGCGTCAGGCTCGTCGGCGTCGGCGTTGTCCCGAGACGGGGCCGCGCGTCGTCTGGCGTTTCTGCCGGCGGCCGGCTTCGGGGTCGCGGCGGGCTGTGCGGCCTCGGGCGAGGGCGCGGCGGCCTGTTGAGCCTCGGCGGGCGCGGGCGCTGCGGGCGAGGGCGTGGCGACGGCCTGCGGGACGGCGGCCGGGGGCGCGGGCGTCGTTTCCGGGCCGCGCGAGGCGACGGAGTAGACGCCGAAGGCCACGGCGGCCAGCGCGGCGACGGTGACGCCCGCGGCGAGCGCGCTGCGCGACCCGCCGCCCGCCCCCGTCCCCCGCGGCGCGCTCACGCGCGTCACGACGGACGCCTCCTCGGCCCGCGACGCCGGGCGCGTCGCCGACGCCAACGCGGCGGCGTTCGTCTCCCCCGCCGCCGCGGCGACGTTCGTCTCGGCCGCATCGGCCCGCGTCTCCGCGCCGCCCGCGCCCGAAGGCGAGGCGGTCGCCCAACTCATCAACTCCGTGTCGCGCGCGGTCGCGCCGCCGTCGGCCGCGAGCGCTTCAGTCCCGCCGGCCTGCACGCCGGCCGTCGCGTCGGGGCGGGAGCCGTCCCTGCCGAGCAGCCGCGTCGCCTGCTCGGAGGCGGCCGTCACGCCGGCGACGCCCGCGTCCGCCGCGTCGTCGGCGCTGACGTGGCGCGCCGCCTCGCGCAGCGCCCCGCGCATCTCCTCGGCCGAGCCGTAGCGCGCGGCGGCGCTCTGCGCCATCGAGCGCGTGAGCACGGCCGACACCTCGGCGGGCACGCGCGGGTTAAGCTCGTGGGCCGGGCGCAGGGGGTCGGGCTGACCGTTGAGGACGGCCGTGGCGCGCGCGAGCGCGTCGGGCGGGGTCGCGCCGGCGAGCAGGTGGTAGAGGGTCGCGCCCAGAGAGTAGAGGTCGCTGCGCGGGTCTGTGCCCGCGCCCTGCATCTGCTCGATGGGCGCGTAGTTGAACGAGTAGCCGAAGACGCTGCCCGTGGCCGAGCCGCGCGTCTGGAGCGGCGTGCCCTTCGCCAGCCCGAAGTCGAGCAGGACGATCTGGTTGCGCGGCAGCAGCTTCAAGTTCTGCGGCTTGATGTCGCGGTGGATGACCGAAGGCTCCTGCGTGTGCAGGTATTCGAGCGCGTCGAGCAGTTGGTCGGCCCAGCCCATCACGTCGCGCGCGGGGAAGGGCGCGCGGCGGCGCTTGAGCAGTTCCGAGAGGTCTTCGCCGGGGATGTACTCCATGACGAGGAACTGGCCCTCGCCCTCGTTGAAGTGGTCGCTGACGCGCGGGAGCGCCGCGTGGCGCAGGCGGTTGAGTAGCCGCGCCTCGCGCTCGAAGGCGCGGCGCAGGCCGGGGTCGGCGAAGAAGGTCTCCTTGAGCGCCACGGTGCTGCCGAAGCGCTGGTCGGTGGCGACGTAGACCGCGCCCATCCCGCCCTCGCCGATGCGGCGCTCGACGACGTAACGGTTTTGCAGGACTGTCCCGGGCGCGATCATCGAATGGCTTCCTCGCCGACAAATATACAGGAAAAGCGGCGGCGGGCGACAGGCGTGGCCTCAGCCCTGACGGGGCCACTGGCGCCGGCCGGGGTCGTGCGCCGGCGACGGCCCGGCGGCGTCGGGGCGGTTCAGCTCGCAGAACTTCATCAGCAACTCGAAGACCTCCTCGGTCTTGGCGTCAACGCCGCTGAGGTTCAGGTTGAAGTCCGAGAAGCCGAGCTTGCGGTTGGCCGAGGCCATCGCGCGCTTCACGTTCGACAGCCTGCTCAGATATTTCTCGGGGTCGCGCAGCTCAAGGCTGATGAAGTCGTTGCCGGAGATCGACATGACCCGGGCCGCCACGATGTCGCCCCAGTCTATCCGGCCGACCCCGAGCGTCCGGTCCGCGACGCCGCGCTCGTCGATCACCAGCCGCGGGCGCGCGTCCATGATCTGCCAGATGAAGATGGGGATGCCCGAGCCGAAGAAGATGATGGCGACCCAGCCGAACCAGTTGCCCTTCGCGAGCATGGCGACGCCGGCGACGACGAAGCCGACGGAGGCGATCAGCAGCAGCACGTGCTTCCAGCGCGAACTCTTGATGGTTAACTTTTCCATGTGACCCTCAACCGGCCGCGCCCGCCCGCGAACCTCACCCGCCCGTCAGCACCGCGAGCATCGCGTCGTGGACGAGGCCGTTGGAGGCGGCGACGGGCGGGCGGTAGATGTCGAAGGGCGTGCCGTCGTAGTGCGTGACGCGGCCGCCGGCCTCGGCGACGAGGAGGACGCCGGCGGCCACATCCCACGGGCGCAGGCCCTCCTCCCAGAAGCCGTCGAAGCGGCCGGCGGCGACGTAGGCGAGGTCGAGCGCGGCCGAGCCGTCGCGGCGGACGCCCTGCGCGCTCATGATGAAGTTGTGGAAGTGGCGCGCGAACTGGTCGCGCTCGCGCACGTCGTAGGGGAAGCCGGTGCAGAGCAGCGCGCGGTTCAACTCCGCGGTGTCGGAGACGCGGACGGGGCGCGCGTTCAGAGTCGCGCCCGCGCCGCGCTCGGCCGCGAACGTCTCGTCGCGCAGCGGGTCGTGGATGACGCCGAGCACGACCCGGCCCTCGTGTTCGAGCGCGATGGAGACGCAGAAGACCGGGTAGCCGTGCGCGTAGTTGGTCGTGCCGTCGAGCGGGTCGACGATCCACTTGTGGCCGGAGTCGGCCCCGCCGAGCGCGACCACCTCGCCGGCCTCCTCGGCCAGCACGGCGTGGCGCGGGTGGTAGCTGCGGACGCGCTCGACGATGAGCCGCTCGGCCGCGAGGTCGGCCTCGGTCACGAGGTCGATGTCGCCCTTCTGCGAGACCTGAAGCGCGCGGCCGAACTTCTCGGCCAGCACGCGGCCGGCGTCGCGCGCCGTCTGGATGGCGAAGTTGAGCAAGTTGCGGCTTCCCCCTTTCACTCGTAGAGCCGGCGCAGCGCCCCGTCAACCGCGCCGCGCAGAGTCTGGTCAGCCCCCTCTTCGAGGAAGAGGATAGGGCGGGGGCTTCAACGCGGCGGCGCGGCGGAGGCCCCGCGCGCGGCGGCGGGCGCGGCGAGGCGCTCGGAGGCGAGCTTGAGGACTTCGCGCACCTGCCTGTCCCAGTAGGGCCAGTCGTGGCGGCCGGGCAGTTGCCGGTACTCGTGCGGGATTTTCCGTTCGAGGAGGAGCGCGGAGAAGTCTCGGTTGTTGGCGATGAGAAAGTCCTCGGTGCCGCAGTCGAGGTAGAGGTAAGGCAGCGCGGCGACGCGCTCGGGCGCGGCCTCGCGGGCGAGGCGGAAGAGGTCGTTGGCGGCGCGCGTGGGGCTTCCGGCCGGGCCGTAGACGCGCGCGAGCGAGGGGCGGACGAAGGCCGGCAGGCTCTCCGTCGGAACCCACGAGGCCGCGCCCAGCGCGCCGCTCATCGAGGCCGCGAGGGCGAACTTCTCCGGGTGCTTGAAGCCGAACTTGAGCGCGCCGTAGCCGCCCATCGAGAGGCCCGCCACGGCCCGCCCCTCGCGCCCGGCGGCGGTGCGGAAGCGCCGCTCCACGTCGGGCAGCAGCTCCTCGATGAAGTAGCTCTCGAACTTCTCGCGCGGGGCGGTGGCGCTGTCGGTGTACCAGTTGTCGCGCCCTTCGGGGACGACGACGATGAGGCGATGGGCGGCGGCGTGCTCGGCCAGCCGCGCGCGCTCCGAGACCCAGTCGTTCGCGCTCCCGCCCAGCCCGTGCAGGAGGAAGAGGACGGGGTAGCGCGTCTGCTTCGAGGACTCCGCGTGGTAGTCCGCGGGCAGCACGACGTGGTACGGCAGCGCCGCGCCCACCAGCTTGCTCTCGAACGCCACCGTCTCGTGCCGCCGCGCCGCGCTCTGGCCGAAGGCGGCCGGGCCGAACAGCAGGGCCGAGGCGAACAGGAGTGACAGAAAGGCGCGTCGGTCGGTTCTCATAAATTTCGTCGAAGAGTTCGCCGGGTGACTCGGGAACGGTTGTCAAAGCTTTACGTCTCGCCCGCCGCGGCGGCCGCGCGCGCCTCGTCCTCCGCGACCTTGCGCCGCAAGCCTTCGCGGCCGTCGTAGTGGATGAAGGCCGGGAGCATGAGGGCGAGCGCGCCCGTGCCCAGCATGCAGAGGACGCCGCCGGTGACGACCGAGGCGCGCACGCCTAAGAGCGCGGCGGCGACGCCCGCCTCGGCGTTGCCTAAGAGCGGCCCCGTAGTGTAGCTCACCATCTCGATTCCGGCGAGCCGGCCCCGCAGGTGGTCGGGGATGGTCTGGTTCCAGATGGTCATGCGGAACAGGCCGCTCACCATGTCGGCCGCCCCCGCCAGCGCCAAGCAGGCGAGCGCCGGCCACAAACTCCCCGACAGCCCGAAGCCGACGACGGCCGCGCCCCACGCCGCGGCCGCCAGCGCGACCGCGAGGCCGTGGCGGCGGACGCGGCGCGTCCAGCCCGAAGTCAAAGTGGCCGCGAGCGAGCCGACGGCCGGCGCGGCGTAGAGCAGCCCCACCGACGCGCCGCCGAAGCCCTTCGCGATCTCGGGGAAGAGGGCCATCGGCATCCCGAAGAACATCGCGTTCATGTCTATCAGGTAAGTGCCGAGCAGTTCGGGCCGCGAGCGCGCGTAGCGCAGGCCCTCGACGACCGAGCGCAGGCTCGGGCGGTCGGCCCCGGCCGGCGGCGGCACGGCCCGCATCAGCCAGAGTGTCAGGAGCGAGAAGGCGAACGAGACGAAGTCCACGCCGTAGGCGACGGCCGGGCCGTAGGCCGCGAGCAGCAGGCCGCCGGCGGCCGGGCCGGCGATCATGCCGACGTTCGAGCGCAGCGAGTTGAGCGCCGAGACGGCCGGGATCATCTCGGGCGGCACGAGCCGCGGCATGAGCGCTTCGAGCGAGGGCCGTTGCAGCCCGTTCAGCGCCGCGAAGACGGCCGCGCAGGCGAAGAGCGGCCAGACGCGCGGCGCGGCCGAGAGCGAGTTGAGGAGGAGCAGGAGGGTTCCGACGGCGAGGGCGAGTTCGGCGAGGAGCACCATGCGGCGGCGGTCGATGTAGTCGGCCAGCGCGCCGCCGACGAAGGCCGCCACGAAGATGGGCACGAACTCGACGACGCCCATCATCCCGACCGCGAACGAAGACCCCGTCAGCTGGTAGACCTGCCACGGCAGCACGACGAAGGTCATCATCGACCCGAAGAAGGAGACCGACTGCCCCGCGTAGAGCAGGCGGTAGTCGCGCGACGCCAGCAGCGGGCTCACGTCTAAGGCCAGCGCGCGGAAGCGGCGCGGCGCGGGGAGAGGCGGCGGCTCGGCGGCGGCGGCCGGGTCGGGCGTCAGGTGCGTCGCCGCCGCGGCCTGCGTCTCGGCGTGCTGTTCGTCGGCGGGGTTCAAATCAGGCGGGCTCCTCGATGTCGCCCGCCGCGCGGCCCGCCCGCCCCGGCTCCACCTCGTCCCAGATGAGCACGCTGTGAGTCTCTCTGAGCAGGAGCGAGCCGACGACGAAGGTGATGAGGGCGACGGCGATGGGGTAGTAGAGGCCGGCGTAGATGTTGCCCGTCCGGGCCACGACCCACAGCCCGACGAGCGGGAGCAGCCCGCCGAAGACGCCGTTGCCGATGTGGTAGGGGAGCGAGAGCGCCGTGTACCTGATCTTGGCGGGGAAGGCTTCGACGAGGTAAGCCGCGATGGGGCCGTAGACCATCGTCACGAAGATGACCTGCACGAAGACGAGCAGGATCAGCTCCCACGCCGCCGGGTTCGAGACGAGCGACGCGAAGTCCGCGTAAGGCAGAACCTCCGCGGCGGGCCGCAGCTCGCCCCCCACGTCCGTCAGCGGCGTGAGCGAGATGGCGCCCGTCGTCGCGCTCCTCTGCGAGATGGCCGTCACCACGTTCGAGCCGGCCGCGGCCTGCATCGCGCGGTAGATGGGCACGTAGGAGGCGGCGGCGAGCAGGCAGCCGAGCATGATGATCCACTTCCGGCCCACGCGGTCGGAGAGCGCGCCGAAGAGGACGAAGAAGGGCATGCCGAGCAGGAGCGCGATGGCGACGACGTAGTTGGCCGAGGTCGCGTTCACCTTCAGGATGGTTTGCAGGTAGAAGAGCGCGTAGAACTGGCCCGTGTACCAGACGACGCCCTGCCCGGCCGTCGCGCCGAAGAGCGAGACGAGCACGCGCCGGAGGTTGGGCCCGCGGGCGAACGCCTCCTTCAGCGGCCGCGCCGAGGTCATCCCCGCGCCCTTGAGGTGCGCGAAGATGGGCGACTCCTTCATCCTCATGCGGATGTAGAGCGAGACGCCGACCAGCAGGATCGAGATGAGGAACGGCACGCGCCAGCCCCACGCGGCGAACGCCTCCCGGCTCATCGCGTTCTGGACGGCGAGGATGACGGCGAGGGAGAGGAACAGGCCGAGCGTCGCCGTGATCTGGATGAAGCTGGTGTAGAAGCCGCGGCGGCCGTCCGGGACGTGCTCGGCGACGTAGACGGCCGCGCCGCCGTACTCGCCGCCGAGCGCGAGCCCTTGCAGCACGCGGATGACGAGCAGGACGACGGGCGCGGCCACGCCGATGGTCGCGTAGGTCGGCAGCACGCCGATGAGCGCCGTCGCCCCGCCCATGATGAGCAGCGTCACGAGGAAGGCGTACTTGCGCCCGACGAGGTCGCCGATGCGGCCGAAGAAGAGCGCGCCGAACGGGCGCACGACGAACCCGACGGCGAACGTCGAGAGGTACGCGATGAGCGCCAGCGTCTCGTTCCCCTCCGGGTAGAAGAGCGGCGAGATGACAAGCGCCAGACTCCCGAAGATGTAGAAGTCGTACCACTCGATCATCGTCCCCACGGCCGAGGCGGCGATGACCTGCCAGATTTTATAGTCCTGAGCCGTGCCGGCGGCGGGCGTCCGGTCGGCGGTCACTTTCGCGGGGGGCTGTGCGGGCATCGTCGGCTTGCACCTTAACGTCAGGCGGCGCGCGCCGCCTGCGCTGATCATGGCAGAACCCTTCGCGCGCGCGGTTCAGTTGGACTCCGCGCCGCGCCACTCGCCCGGGCCCCTCCTCCCGCCGCCGTCGGGCGCGGCCCCCGGCAATCCTTACCTCGACCCCCAACGCTTCAGCGCGCGGTCACGGCGGCACGCGCTCAGCGGCCGCGCGCGCGAGCTTTCAATCTCCAGCACCCTTCCGGACTCCGGGTCGGCCCGCAGCCGCAGGCACGCGCACCCGTAGCCGTAATGCCCGTTCGTCTCCACCCACTGCTTCGGCCCGAAGTGCGGCCAGTCGCCCTCGGCCTGATGCCCGCCCTGCATCCCGACGACCCACTCCCCGTCGCGGTCTAACAGAGAGGCATTCGCGGGCGTCGGGTTCTCGAACCACCCGCACCGCGTCTCGAACTCCGCGCCCGCGCGCGCCTTCGGCAATTCAGGCCGCTCCCCCGCGAGAGCCACGCCCGCCAACATCAGGCAACCGAGCGCCACCACACGGAACCTGACAAGTCTCTCAGCCATAATTCCCCACCCACATAAAGCTGGCATTTATCGCCCCCTTCGAGGTAATCGAATAAGGCTTGCGCCGGCGCCCGCGTTCCCGCGAAAACCGGCGTGCCTCCGAGAATCTCGTCAGACCGCCGGATTAAATTTGTCTCGGCCATAATTCCTCCACCTTAATCTTCTGCGGTCATACGTACGCGAAGTCTGAATATGCGAATTTTGCATAAGCAGTAGGGCGCTTATAGAATTCTAACGCGGATATGACAGTTTGCAGTTGCATTTGGCCGGTGCGTAAACACTGTAATAGAGGTCGCCGTGAGTATAACAAACAGCGCGGAATGTAAGTACGACAACCTGCTCGCGGATGATTTAACTTGGAAGGCTATTCTTGAGCCGGCTCTGTGTCAGGATTCTGCGGGCGTCGAGGCTCTGGCGCGTCTCTTATTTGCCCTGAAGAGGGCAATCGACAGCGGGCCGGAAGGGGCGATGCGTGCGAGCCAAGCGCTGCTCGACGGTATCGAGTCGGCCTACCTTCACACCGACGCGCACAAGGCCGCGCTCAGACTGTACGTGCTCTCGTTGGAAGGTAATCTAACGCCGCAGGACGAGCCGCTCCAACTCATCAACGCGGCCATTGAAAGGGGCGGGAGCCTCGCGCGTTAGCCGGCGGCGGGCGGGAGAGTCTTAACCGCCGAGGCCGCCGCCGCGCGCCGCCACGTCAAAAACGCTCCTGACCTCGAACGCAATCGGAACCCGCCCCAACTCAGGAGCCGCACTAATCGGTTCCTCACCAATTATCCAGCGGCCAAAGCCGTCTGCGTCAATCATCGCTGGTAGCGCCGGAGGGACAGTACTGAGTTGGCGATGTCCCTGACGGGTTCCATAAACTCTTGACCGCACCATAAACGGGGTTGGAGGTCAGCAGACACTGCACCGGATAGGTATCACCACCGCCCGCCGGCGCACTGTCAGGTATCGTGAAATTCACGCTCGAAGTTGTCCCGCCGTCATCGCTGAGAAGAGCGAACGTATAGTTATTACTGTCGGTCGGGTTCTGGTAGTCGGGAGTGTACTCGTAGATGCAGCTCCCCAGTAAGTAGGAATACTTGCTCGGGTTGGCACTCTGAAGCTGATTCTTCGTAAATGCAGCCTGCTGGCTTTGACTGGGGGCGCAGGAGGAGCCGTACCCGTTACAGGAATTTTCGACGCCAATACCTATTTCAGAGAACCACACAGGGGTATCCGGGAACGCCTGCGCATATTGCGGCAGCCACGATTCAATCGTCACCCCGGACGAGGCCGGCGGGATGGAGCCGGGATTTTGCGGATTGGTGGCCGCCACGTAGCGGGTATCAAAGAAATCATCCGGGAGGCTCGGGATGGTGACTTGCTGGCCGTTGATCGTCGCCGTAAAACTCGTCGTCTGACTGAAGGCCGTTTGTAACTCCTGCGTCGGAGCAATCCCCGGATTGGCAGCAGGCGCAAACGATGTCGGTGATGAGATGGGCAGGACGACACTATCGCCGAGTTGTGATTCCGCGTACAGGATAATCTGGGCGATCTGCGCGATCTGAGCCGCGGACGGCCCCCCTCCCTGATTAAACTCATTAGCAATTGTCCACATTGCCACCTGCGAATAGGGCGTAGTCCCGCCGCCGAGGGTGTAAATCTCCTGCATGATCGCGTACACGCCGTTAGCTCCCCAAGAGCCTATATTCGTGCAGTAGCTATTATTGAACGGAACCGCGACGAAAATCCCCCGGGTGTGACATTCCTGTAGGAAAGACCCATGATCGCGTAGGGCGTCCCAATCATAGAGGTGAAGAAAGTTGATCCCCAGATCGGCCATGTTAGACAGGTCACCCCGCCCGCCGTTTTCCGTAGACCAGATGCCCGTGAAGTCGGTGTTGAAGAAGTCCGTGTCAAAGTACTTCTGCCCGTTCCCCTGATTCCCGACGTAATCGGTCGGAGCAGGTTGGTAGCAGACGCCCTTGATTGGTTTCGGAATGCGGGATGTATTTACGCTCACGAGGTTTCCTTTCCGGGGCTAGAGCCCCTTGCGCAGAGGAGACGGTTAAGTCAGACGCGGAGAAAGCATGCTCCCATGTAAGATGCAGTTCCGCACGTCAGCCCTTAATGACCAAGCCTTAACAGTTCAGCGCCTGACGCATATCAGGCGTACTAGTCGCCGCCGGTAAGTGCGCCCTGTCGGCGGTGCGCGCGCGAGGTCTTAGCCGCCCGCCGGGTTCAGCATCGGAATGTTGACGCCCTTCGTGCGGGCGGTCTCTGCGGCTTCTTCGTAGCCGGCGTCGACGTGGCGGGCGACGCCGAGGCCGGGGTCGTTGGTGAGGACGCGGTTGAGGCGCTTGGACGCCCCGGGCGTGCCGTCGGCGACGGAGACTTGGCCGGCGTGGAGCGAGTAGCCGATGCCGACGCCGCCGCCGTGGTGGAAGGAGACCCAAGAGGCCCCGCTGGCCGTGTTGAGGAGCGCGTTGAGGATCGGCCAGTCGGCGACCGCGTCCGAGCCGTCGCGCATCCCTTCGGTCTCGCGGAAGGGCGAGGCCACCGAGCCGGTGTCGAGGTGGTCGCGGCCGATGGCGACCGGCGCTTGCAGCTCGCCGCGCCTGACGAGGTCGTTAATGGCCTCGCCCATCTCGGCGCGCTCGCCGTAGCCGAGCCAGCAGATGCGCGCGGGCAACCCCTGAAACTGCACGCGCTCGCGGGCGAGGCGCAGCCAGCGGTTGAGCGTGCTGTCGTCGGGGAAGAGTTCGAGGGCGAGGTCGTCGGTGCGGCGGATGTCGGCGGGGTCGCCCGAGAGCGCCACCCAGCGGAAAGGCCCCTTGCCCTCGCAGAAGAGCGGGCGGATGTATTCGGGCACGAAGCCGGGAATCTCGAACGCGTCGGCGCACCCCGCGTCCGAAGCGAACTTGCGGATGTTGTTGCCGTAGTCGAAGGCGACCGCGCCGGCCCGCCGCAAGGCCAGCATGGCTTCGACGTGGCGCGCCATCGAACGGGTCGAGCGTTCGACGTAGCCCCGCGCGTCGGCGCGCCGCAGCCCCTCGGCCTCTTCGAGCGAGAGGCCGGCGGGCACGTAGCCGTTCAGGGGGTCGTGCGCGCTCGTCTGATCCGTGACGGCGTCAACGCGCACGCCGCGGCGGACGAGTTCGGGCAGGACTTCGGCGCAGTTGCCGACGAGGCCGACCGAGACGGCGCGCTTCTGCTCCGCCGCGTCTTCGCAAATCCGCAGGGCCTCGTCCAAGTCGAGCGCGAGGCGGTCGCAGTAGCCCGTGCGGACGCGGCGCTCGATGCGCTCGCGGTCAACGTCTATGCCGAGGAAGACGGCGCCGTTCATCGTCGCCGCGAGCGGCTGCGCGCCGCCCATGCCGCCCATCCCGCCCGAGACGACGAGGCGGCCTTCGAGCGTGCCGCCGAAGTGGCGGTCGGCCATCGCCGCGAACGTCTCGAACGTGCCCTGCACGATGCCCTGCGTGCCGATGTAAATCCAACTGCCCGCGGTCATCTGCCCGTACATCATCAGGCCCTTGCGTTCGAGTTCGTGGAAGTGCTCCCAACTGGCCCACGCGCCGACGAGGTTCGAGTTGGCGATCAGCACGCGGGGCGCGTACTCGTGCGTGCGGAAGACGGCGACGGGCTTGCCGGACTGGACGAGCAGCGTCTCCTCGTCGCCGAGCTGCTGAAGCTCGCGGACGATGGCGTCGAAGGAGCGCCAGTCGCGGGCCGCCTTGCCGCGCCCGCCGTAGACGACGAGGTCTTGCGGGCGCTCGGCCACGTCGGGGTCAAGGTTATTCAGAAGGCAACGCAGGGCGGCCTCCTGATGCCAGCCCTTGCAGTTGAGTCGCGGGCCGCGCGGCGCGCGGACGATTCTGTCGGTGTTCATCGGCCTTATTGTATGATGAGAATTAAGAATCGTGAATCGGGTTGCGGCCTCCTGCGGTTGTCAAAGATGGGTCTGACGGTTCTCATCACGAATGCGCGGTTGGGTTGGCGCGCGGGCACGGAGCTGTACGTGCGCGACGTGGCGCGCGGGCTGCTGGCCCGGGGCCACACGCCCGTCGTCTACAGCCCGCGGCCGGGGAGGCTGGCCGAGGAGATTCGGCGCGAGGGCGTGCCGGTCGTCGACGACCTCGAAAGGCTCTCGGCCCCGCCCGACCTCATCCACGGCCACCACGCCGACGAGACGGCCACCGCCCTGCTGCGCTTCCCCGCCGCGCCCGCCCTCTTCGTCTGCCACGACTGGTTCTCGAAGCGCGACCACCCGCCGGCCTTCCCGCGCCTGCTGCGCTACGTGGCCGTCGATCAGCAGTGCCACGACAAGCTGGTCTTCGAGCACGGCGTGCCGGAAGAGCGCGTGCGCCTGCTTTATCAGTTCGTCGACCTCGAACGCTTCGCCCCGCGGCCGCCCCTGCCCGCGCGGCCGCGGCGCGCCGTCGTGCTGTGCAACTACACGAAGGAGAACGAGCACCTGCGCGCCGCGCGCGAAGCCTGCCGCCGCGCCGGTCTGTCGCTCGACGTGTACGGCATGGGCGTGGGGCGACCGTGCGCCGAGCCGGAGAAGCTCCTGCGCGAGTACGACCTCGTTTTCGCGAAGGGGCGGGCGGCGCTCGAAGCGCTCGCGGTGGGCGCGGCCGTCGTCGTCTACTGGTGGCGGCGGCTGGGGCCTCCGGTGACGGCGGGCGAACTGGAGCGGCTCAGGCGCGACAACTTCGGCGTGCGCGCGATGGGCGGGCAACTGACGCCCGAGGAGTTCGGGCGCGAGGTCGGCCGCGCCGTCGCCGCCTACGACGCGGAAGACGCGGCCGAGGTCTCGCGGCGCGTGCGCGCCTCGGCCGGGATCGACCGGGCCGTGGACGAGTTGGTTTCGCTCTACGAGGAGGTGATCGCGGAGCACGCCGCCGCGCCGCGGCCCGACCCCGAGGCGGAGGCGCGCGCCGCGGCCGGCTACCTGCGCCGCGTCACGCTCGGCTTCGAGGCCGAGCGCCGCGACATCTACGACTCGACGCCCTACCGCCTCACCGAGCGCGTCCTGCGCGCCCCGCTCCTCGGCCGCGCGGCGCGGAGGCTGGCGCGCGCGGCGGCCGGGCGGAAAAAGGATTAGCCGCAGACGCGGAGAAGAAGAAACGATAAAACCCTTGCCGGAGAGTCGAGCCTCGCGTCCGCCGCTCAAGTCTCCGGCGAGGGTCTTTATTCTCGCCTTAGCCTCCGCGCCCCCGCGGCTGATTTCTACCTCGCTTCCAGCTTCATCACCATGCCGTGTTTGGAGCGGAGGAGGTGTTCGGGGAAGACCTGCACGGGGTGGCCGGGGGCGAGGCGCAGCCGCCAGCGGCGCGCGAGCGTGGCGAGGAGCATGACGCCCTCGGTCAGCGCGAAGCCCTCGCCGAGGCAGCGGCGCGGGCCGCCGCCGAAGGGGAAGTAGGCGTAGGCCGGCCGCGACGCTCTGGCCTCGGGCGTGAAGCGCTCGGGGTCGAAGCGCTCGGGGTCGGGGTAGTAGCGCGGGTGGCGGTGCATCGCGTACTGGCAGATGACGACGAGCGAGCCGCGCGGGATGACGTACTCGCCCGCGCGGAAGTCCGCCACGGCCCGCCGCACCAGACGCCACGCCGGCGGGTAGAGTCGCATCGACTCGGAGAGCACCTGCTCGGTGTAACGGAGCCGCCGGAGGTCGTCGAACTCGGCGGCCCGCCCGCCTTCGAGGACGCGTTCGATCTCCTCGTGCAAACGCGCCTCGGCCTCCGGGTGCTGCGAGAGCAGGTAGAACGTCCACATCAGCGCCGTCGCCATCGTGTCGTAGCCGGCGATGAAGATGGTCAGCGCCTCGTCCCACAGCTGCTCGTCGGTGAGGCGGCGGCCGCCCTCCTCGTCGTCCGACGCGAGCAGCAGCATCGAGAGGAGGTCGCCGTGGTCGCGGCCCGTGCGGCGGCGCTCCTCGATGAGGCCGAGGACGACGCGGCGCAGGCGATCCTTGCCCCTGCGGAACCTGACCATGCGCGTGAGCGGCAGGCTCTCCAGAAACCTCGCGAGCGGCAGCTTGAAGGCGCGGTAGCGCGAGACCGCCGCGCGCATCGCCCGCCCGACCTCGTCGGCCTCGGATTCGATGTCGGCGCCGAACAGCGTCTTGCCGACGACGCCGAGCGTGAGGCGCAACATCTCGGGCCAGATGTCGAGCACCTGCCCGTCGCGCCAGCGCGCCGAGCAGCGCTCGCCGCAGGCGACCATCTCGGCGGCGTAGGCGGCGAGGCGCTGGCGGTGGAAGGCCGGCTGGTCGAGCCGGCGGCGCTGGCGGTGCGTCTCGCCCTCGCTCAGCAGCACGCCCTCGCCGAGGAAGCGCTTGGCGCGGCCGCCGCCCCCGCCCTTGAGGAAGTGGTCGTAGTGGCCGGTCAGCACGTCGCGCACGTAGTCGGGGTGGTTGATGAAGTAGACGTGCTCGAAGCCGACGCGGAACGAGCACACGTCGCCGTAGTCGCGCGCGACGGCCGTCATGAAGTGGTGCGGGTCGCGGCGGCTGCGGGCCACCATCGCCCCGAAGAAGCGGTTGCCGCGCGGGCCGGGCGGCACGGCCGCGGCGCGCGCCGCCCGGCCCGCGAAGGCGTCGGGAGCCTCGGTGGACATAATGTTTCTGGTCTTCTCCGTGTCCGCGTTAAGGCGGGGCGCGGCCACCTCAGCCCGCGCCGCCGACCGGCTCGAAGGGGGTGTGGATGATGCCGCCGTCAACGCTGTAGCTGACCTCGCGCGCGCGGCGGAGGATGTCGCACATGGCGCCGAGGTCGGCCCCCGTCGGGACGGCGACCTCCTGCTTCTCGCCGTCCTCCATTTCGAGGACGAGCCACCACATGTTGCGGCCCGGGAACGCTCGCGTGGCGAAACCGACGACTCTGTCAGAAGCCATAAGACCTCCTGAAGAAGTAGTCAGTAGTAGTAGACAGTAGTCAGTAGCGCTCTGCGCTATTGATGCTGACGCTGACGCTGAAGGCCCGACGATGCGACACCGAAGGTCTTTCTACTGACTACTGACTACTGACTACTGACTACTTCTTCTCACTTCTTTTCTCCTGAATGCGCCGGACGACGCGGGTGATGAGGCCGCGTGGCATGAAGCCGACGGCGCGCGCGAGGAGGTTGTTGCGCAGGCCGGGGATGACGACGGACTTGCCGGCCAGCATCCCGCGGTAGCCCGCCTCGGCGACCGCGCGCGCGCTCATCGCGCCGCGGTCGAAAAGCTTCGAGTCGCCCATCCCGGCCGCCGCGACGAAGCCCGTCTCGGTCGGGCCGGGGCAGAGCGCCGAGACGACGACGCCCGTGCCCTCCAACTCGTTCGCGAGCGCCTCGGAGAAGTGGAGCACGTAAGCCTTCGAGGCGTAGTAGACGGCCATCAGCGGGCCGGGCTGGAAGGCGGCCGTCGAGGCCACCTGCATCACGTAGCCGCGCCGCCGCTCGACCATCGCCGGCAGGAACAGCTTCGTCAGGTGCGTCAGCGCCGCGACGTTGACTTGCAGCAAGTCGAGCTCGCTCCGCAGGTCGGTCTCGACGAAAGGGCCGTAAGTGCCGAAGCCCGCGTTGTTGACGAGCGCGTCGACGCGGACGCCCGCGCCTCGCAGCTCGTCGAAAATCTCCTGCGGCGCTTCGGCCCGCGCGAGGTCTTTGGGGATGACGCGGGCGGCGACGCCGCGCTGCGCGCCCAACTCCGAGGCGAGCCGCTCCAGCTTGTCGCGGCTGCGCGCGACGAGGACGAGGTCGTGGCCGTCGGCGGCGAACAGCCGCGCCAGCTCCTCGCCGATGCCGCCCGACGCGCCCGTCACGAGCGCCGTCATCTTCGGCGCGCTCACTGCTCCTCCGGCTTCTGGCACGCGGCGGCGCCGGGGCCGAGCGTGCGTTCGAGGAAGCGCGCGACGCGGCGGTAGGCGATGACGCGGTTCGAGAGCTTGCGGATGCCGTGCCCCTCGTCGGGGAAGCGCAGGTACTCCACGTCGCCGCCGCGCTCGCGGATGGCGCGGACGAACTGGTCGGACTCGGTGATCGGGTCGCGCGGGTCGTTCGCGCCGTGCGAGACGAGGAGCGGCGCGCGCACGCCCGCGATGTGCGTGAGCGGGCTGAGCTGCCTGAAGAACTCGCGGTCGGCCGGGTCTTCGACGTTGCCGTACTCGATCACGTCCGAAGCCTTCAGCGCGGGCGACGCGCCTTCGAGCGCCGTCACCCAGTTCGAGACGCCGACGAAGCTGACGCTGGCCGCGAACTTGTCGGGCAACTGCGTGAGCGCGGCGAAGGCCATGTAGCCGCCGTAAGAGCCGCCCATCACGGCCGTCTTCGAGGCGTCGACGGGGTGGCCCGCGGCCTTCAGCCAGTCCACGGCCGCGGCCATGTCCTTGACGGCGTTCGGCCGCAGGCGCCCGTTGTCGAGCCGCGCGTAGCGCTTGCCGTAGCCGGTCGAGCCGCGGAAGTTCAAATCAAAGACCGCGTAGCCGCGCGCGAGCAGGTATTGCTGGACGGCGCTGAAGGAGGGGCGCGCCTGACCGCTCGGCCCGCCGTGAACGGCGAGGATGACGGGCGGGCGTCGCGTCCGGCCCGCGGCCGTCGGAAGGTAGAGCAGTCCGTAAACGGTCTCGCCGTCGTGGCTCTTGAAGGAGACGGCCCGCGGCGCGACGAACTTCGACGGGTCGAGGCCGGCGAGCGAAGACTCCGTGACGCGCCACGCCGCGCCGGCCGGGCCGAAGTTGAAGAACAGGCCGCGCGCGCGGTCGTTGAGGGCGACGGGCGAGCGGCGCGCGGTGTCGAGCACCCAGATGTCGCCGGCCGCCTGCGGGCTGCTCAGTTGGATGGCGAGCACGTCGGCGCGCTCGGCCCACGTGAGAGCGCCGACGACGCCGCGGGGCAGCCCCGCGCGCGGCGTGAGCGGCCGCGGCGAGCGGGGCGGCGCGGGCGCGCTCACTTCGATGGTGCGGTTCGCGCGCAAATCGCGCAGGCGGATGACGGAGAAGCCGCCGTCGTTCTCCGTCCACGCGAGCCAGCGCCCGTCGCGCGAGAGCGCGACCTGCTCCACGTCGCGCTGCGGCGTCTCGACCCACGTCAGCTTGCGGGACGCCATGTCGTAGAAGGCGAGGCCCGAGAAGTCCCTGTCCTGATCGGTCGCGACGTAGAAGCCGCGCGCGTCCGGCGTCCACGCGAACGACTCGTAGCGGGCGGCGACCGCGGGCTTGAAGAGCGTCACCACCTCGTCATTCGTCATGTCGAGGTAGAGCACGTCGTTGGCGTCCTCGCCGCGCGTGCGCGTGAGCAAAAGCCCTTTGCGGTCGGGCCGCCACGCGGCGACGTAGGTGCCGCCGCTCCCCGAGTAGACGCGAAGCGGGCGCAGTTGCTCGGCCTTCAGGTTGAGCGTGTAGATGTGGAAGTCATCGCCGCCGGGGTCGGTGGCGGCGAAGGCGACGTACTGGCCGTCGCGCGAGAAGCCGCCCCACGCGCGGAACGCCTGCGAGGGCGGGAGCAGCTCGATCTCGCGCGTGCCGTCGGGCGAGATGAGGTAGAAGCCCTCGCGCTCGTTGCCGCCGCGGTCGACGCCGTAGGCGATCCAGTCGCCGCTCGGCGACCACTCGTGGAAGGTGACCGGCTCGCCGAAGGTGATCTGTCGCGGGGCCGCGCCCGGCCACGTCTCCGTGACCCAGATTTGCGGCTGCCCCGTGGTCGAGGTGCGGTAGGCGAGGCGCGCGCCGTCGGGCGAGAGCGAGGGCGCGGCGGCCGCGCGCACGTTCAGGTAGCGCGCGATGTCGGGGCAGGCGGCCCCGGCCAGCCCGATGTCGCCGGCCACCGGCTGCGGCACGTCTTCCGGCGCGGGCGTCTGCTTCTGCGCGAGTCCCGCGGGGCCGACCAGCGCGAGGCAGCAGAGAAGGGGGAGGAGTTTACGCATACCGAAACCGGGGAGTGCGGAAGTCAGAATGCAGAATGCAGAATTGAAGAAGCTGTCTTTACTTCTGCATTCCGCACTCCGACTTCCGCATTTGCTTTACTCCTTCGCGCGGCCGGGCCAGAAGACTTTGAGCCAGCGGCCGGGGCCGGACTCCTCGCCCACGATCTGTTCGAGCTCGCCGGTGTCGAGCCAGATGCCGTGGCAGCGGTCGCACTGGTCGATGCTCACCTCGTCGTAAGTCTTCTGGTGGAGGCGGCCGTCGCAGCGCGGGCACTGCATCGTCACCGCGTCTTCGCCGGCCTCCTCCGCGAGCGCCGCGCGCAGCTTGTCGAGCGACTCCTTGTCGCGGCGTCTGAAATACTCTTCTTCCAGCCCCTTGCGGCGTTCGTCGAAAATGTCAGCCACTCGGTTTAGCCTCCTCGTCGTTGGTCTGCGGGCGACTCAAATGATGGCGTACTTAATATCAGAAAAGGGCACGCCCGCGCCACCCCGGCCGGCGGCGCGCGCCTTGCGCCCGCGCCCCCGTCCCTTCTATGCTGTCGCGCGACTGCACCGCCCCCGGAAAGTGAGAGCACAGAGATGGCCCTCGGCCCGCGCGCACGCGTCCTGCTCATCGCCGCGGCGGCCTTCGCGGCGCTCGCCGCGCTCGTCTGGTATCTGAGCACGGCCTACTGGTCGCAGCCCGCCACGCCGCTCTCCGCGCCGCGCGCGGTCGAAACTGTCCCGACGCCCGCGCCCGCCGCCGCGCCTTCGCCGCAGCCGACCCCGGACGCGCCGCCTTCGCCCGAAGCTTCGCCCCCGCCGACGCCCTCGCCGCAGTCGCAAAGCCCCGCGCCGGGCGCGCGGGCCGACGCGGGGCGACTCGTAATCCCGGTGGCCGGCGTCCGCCCCGAGCAGTTGCAGGACACCTTCAGGGACGCGCGCAGCGAGGGCCGCAGCCACGACGCGATAGACATCATCGCGCCGCGCGGCACGCCCGTCCTCGCCGCCGCGGACGGCCGCGTCGTCAAACTCTTCCAGAGCGCCCGCGGCGGCGTCACCCTCTACCAGCTCGGCACGGACGAGCGCACCGTCTACTACTACGCCCACCTCGACCGCTACGCGGACGGCATCGGCGAAGGCCACTTCGCGCGCCGCGGCGAAACCATCGGCTACGTCGGCGACACCGGCAACGCCACCCCCGGCAACTACCACCTCCACTTTCAGGTCTACACCGTCACCGACCCCAAAAAATTCTGGGACGGCGAGAACCTCAACCCCTACGACCTACTTCGCCACACGCAGTAAAGCTGACGGGGAGAAGCGACTTGTCTTTGACCCGCCGACCGTCGCCCGACACCCGGCACCCACTTAGTACGCCGGGCGTTCGCTAATCGTGCGTCCGGCGCGTCGCGGCGCGCGCGGCGTGGGAAAAACGTGGGGGGAACGGGAGTTGCCACGGCGGGCCTTTGATGTTTTGTCCTGACTCTCTCCGTGTGTCAATCGGCCGCCGCGCGGCGAGGCTTCGTTTCGGGCCTCGACGGTTCGGGCGGCGGGGAACGTCCGAAGGAGTTTTTAAAGTATGAAGAGAGTTTCTCACGCGCTGTCTTTCGCCCTCGTCCTCTGTCTGGCCGCGGCCTGCGCGCCGCCGACGAACACGACGACGGGCGGCGGCGCCGCGAACCCGGCCGCGCCCACGCCGGCCGCGTCGCCCGCGTCCTCGCCCGCCCCGGCCGTCGCCGGCGGCGACACGCAACTGCCCGTCACGCTGCCCGTCCTCGACGCGATGTTTCAAGACCCGTCCTTCGCCGACGAGCTGAAGGCGCGCCTCGCGCTCACGGACGAGCAGGTCGCGCGCCTGCGCCGCGCCGCCGAGGAGGAGAGGGCGGGCCTCAGCGAAGAGGGCGACGCGACGGGCTCGACCCCGGCCGCCACGAAGCGCGCCACCGAGAAGATTAACGAGATCGTTGGCGCCGATAAGCTGCCGCAGTTCGCCTCGCTGGTGCGCGCGCGCTGGTCGGGCGGCGAGCTGGGCGCGCCGAACGCCCTGCCCGCGAGGCCCAACTCGGTGCCGGCCGACACGCGCATCGTCGTCAACGCGCCGGCCTTCCGCATGGACGTGTTCGAGGGCGGCAAACTCGTGAAGACCTACCGCGTCGGCATCGGCTACCCGGAGTTCCCGCTGCCGCAGGGCTTGCGCAAGGCCGACCAGATCATCTTCAACCCGACGTGGACGCCGCCCGACGAGCCGTGGGTGAAGGGCAAGATTCGGCCGGGCGAGAAGGTCGAGGCCGGCGACAAGCTGAACCCGCTCGGCCCCGTCAAGATTCCCATCGGCCTGCCGTCGCTCATCCACGGCGGCAAGTCGCCGTCGCGCCTCGGCACGTTCGCCTCGCACGGCTGCGTCGGCCTGACCGACAAGCAGGTGCAGGACTTCGCCGTCGTCCTCGCGGGCCTCGGCGGCGCGCGGGTGACGACCGAGGACGTGAGCGGCTTCGCGAAGAACAAGACCGAGACGAAGAACGTGAGGCTCGAACGCGCCGTGCCGGTCGAGCTGCGCTACGAGACCATCGTCGTCGAGGACGGCAAGCTCTACGTCTTCCGCGACGTTTACGAGAAGGGGACGAACACGGAGGAGAACCTGCGCGCGGTGCTCGCGGCGCACGGCGTCCGGCTCGAAGACCTGACGGAGCCGGAGCGGGCGCAAGTCGCGGAGGCTTTGAAGGCGATGGCGCGCGACCCGCAGGGCAACCCCGTGGACGCGCAGGCCACGCCGACGCCCACCCCGACGCCCGACAAGAAGGGCAACGTCCGCGAGACGCGCACCGTCAAGGGCCAGAAGGAGGCCGTCATCGAGATCGCCGCCCTGCGCGGCAAGGGCTACCCCGCGCCCGCCAACCTCGACACCGGCGGCGCGCCCCAGCCCAAACAGTCGCCCGCCGCGAAGAAGCGCGGGGCGAGAACCTAACAGTCAGAAGCCCGCGCGTGAGGGGGCGTCTCAAGGTTCGTCACCAACAATCGTGACGAACCTTGAGACGCCCCCTCACGCGCGGGCTTCTGACTTACTCTTCGCGGCCGCCGAGCATCCCGTAGGTGTATGACGCCTGCCGGATCATGAACATGAGGAGCGGGCTGGTTCGCATCTCGCCCATCCCCAGCCACGCGTGCGACGCCTCCATCCACGAGCGCGGCATCACCACCGCGAAGAACGCCAGCATCTCGAACGCCCCCGCCGCCCGCAGCAGCCACGCCTGCAAACTTTCACGACTCATCGGCGAACTTCCTGAGCGGGGGCGCGCCTTCACACGTCGAACTCGCCGCGGCGCAGCGCCCCGGTGATTCTTTCAAAGTCGGGCGCGAGGGGGCGGTCGCCGTCGAGGCGCGGGGCGTGGGCGCGGACGACTTCGTAGGCGCGCCGCGCGCCGCGGCCGGGCCGCAGCGGCGCGCGGTGTTCGAGACCTTCGGCGGCGGCGAGCAGCTCGATGGCGACCACCGTCTCGATGTTCTCGACGATGCGGCGCAGCTTCGTCGCCGCCGTCATCCCCATCGAGACGTGATCCTCCTTGCCGCCGTCGGTCGGGAGGTTGTCGGTCGAGGCCGGGTGGGCCAGCACCTTGCACTCGTTTAAGAGCGCGACGGCCGCGATCTGCGCGACCATGTAGCCCGAGGCGACGCCGGCCTGCGCGGTGAGGAAGGGCGGCAGCCCCTCGTTCTTGTCGGGGTGCGTGAGGCGGTCGATCCTTCGTTCGACGATGTTGCCGAGGTGGACTAAGGCGATGGCCGCGTAGTCGAAGGCGATGGCGAGCGGCGCGCCGTGGAAGTTGCCGCCCGAGACGACCTCGCCCGAGCCGGCGAAGACGAGCGGGTTGTCGGTGGCCCCGCCCGTCTCGGTCTCCACGACCTGCCGCGCGTGGCGGAGCGCGTCGCGCGTCGCGCCGTGAACCTGCGGCATGCAGCGCAGGGAGTAGGCGTCCTGCACGCGCGGGTCGTTCTCCATGTGCGACTCGCGAATCTCGCTGTCGCGCAAAAGCTCGCGCAGCCGCGCCGCGACCTCGACCTGCCCGCGGTGCGGGCGCGCGAGGTGGATGCGCTCGTCGAAGGCGGCGGGCGTGCCCTTGAGGGCTTCGAGCGACATCGCGCCGGCCACGTCGGCCGCGCGCGCGGCCCGCTCGGCGCGGTCCAAGGCCAGCGCGCCGACGGCCGTCAGAGCCTGCGTGCCGTTTAAAAGCGACAGCCCCTCTTTCGCTTCGAGCGTCAAAGGCTCGATCCCGGCGCGCCGCATCGCCTCGCCGCCGGGCAGCCGCTCGCCTCTGAAGAAGGCTTCGCCCTCGCCGACGCAGCAGAGCGCGAGGTGCGAGAGCGGCGCGAGGTCGCCGCTCGCCCCGACCGAACCCTTCTCCGGGATGACCGGGTGGAGGCCGCGTTCGAGCATCGCGACGAGCGTGTCGGCGACCGCGGGCCGCGCGCCGCTCAAGCCAATCGCCAGCACGTTGGCGCGCAGCAGGATCATCGCCCGCGTCTCCTCCTCCGAGAGCGGAGGGCCGACGCCGCAGGCGTGGCTGCGCACGAGGTTGAGCTGCAAGGCGCGCAGCTCGTCCGGCGCGATGGTCACGTCGGAGAGCTTGCCGAAGCCGGTGTTGACGCCGTAGACGACGCGCGACTCGGCGACGATGCGCTCGACCACGCCCCGCGCCTCCGCCATCCGCGCGCGCGCCGCCGCGCCCAGCGACACGCCCGCGCCCCCGCGCGCCACCCGCGCGACCTCCCCGAGCGAAAGAGTCTGTCCGTCGAGTTCAAGCATAGAAAGACAGTTTTCAGTCATCAGTCATCAGTTTTCAGTAAAGACGTTTCGGCCGCGCGGGCCGTTAGTTGTTAACACTCAACTGGCGAAGGAGTAACAACTGAAAACTGATGACTGATGACTGAAAACTATTTTATCACCGGCTCCTTGTGCGGGAACTGCGTGTGGTGGATGTCGTCGGGCGATTGGGAGCGGTGGATGTCGGAGCGGCGCCACTCGCCGGTGGCCGTGCCGGAGGCGGTGCGGCGGGCGCGGACGCGCGCGCGCTTGGCGCGGCGGACGGTGGCGGCGCGGCGGCGCTCGGCCGCGGCGTTGGCCCAGCCCGTCATGGTCTGGATGGGGTGGAAGTCGCGCTCGGTCAGAACCTCGCCGGTCGCCTGCTGCAAGCGCATCGTCGCCAGCGCGAAGATGACGAGGCCGGCGTTGACGACGACGCCGAACATGAAGACGATCTCGCCGGGGACGACGCCGATGGTCGCGCGCTCGATGAAGGCGTTAAAGTCGTAGGCCGGGACGGGGTGGATGTAGACCTTCAGGTTCCAGCTCGCCGCGAGCAGCGCGAAAATCCAGAGGTAGTTGCGCCGCAGCCGGCGGCCGATGGCCTCCCACTCGCTGATGGTGAAGTGCGGCGTCTTGAGGTCGTCGACGAGCAGGAGCCGCCACGCGTCGTCGGCCGGCGCGTCGGGCAGAAGCATCTGCGTGATGAAGCCGGTCTCCATGACGCGGACGCGGCTCGACCAGATTTCGTAGTAGCGGTAGCGGCGCGCCTCCATGAAGAGGAAGAAGGTGACGAGCACCGTGTTGATGAGGATGACGAAGTGGGGGTTGGTCGGGCTGGAGAAGGCGAACGAGAGGGCCGCGCCCGTCGTCAGCACCGCCCAGTTCGTCGTCGTGTCGAGCCGGTTGCGCCACGTGTTGGCGCGCGAGACCTCGCCGCGGTAGAAGTGAACCATCGCGGCGTTGAACTCGGCCGGCGTCGTCTTGCGCGAGGCGGCGGGCCGCGCGACCGAGGCGACCTGATCGGGCGTGATCGTCTGGTGGATGGAGGCCGTCTCGGGGGCGTCGGGCGGGGCGGGTCGCGCGGTCTGTGGGGCCTTGCTTCTGTCGGCTGTGGGCGGCGGCGGCTCGCTTCTGCCGGGGCGTAAGTCTGTCTTCATCATCCTCAGCTCTGGCTCTGAATTTCGGCCGGCGGGGGAGGCAAGCGCGTCCGAACTAAGTCGGGATGATAGCACGCGGGCAGGGAAGGCAAAAGCCAAACCGCAAAAAGCGGAGGGCGGAGACTCGGGGCTTTTTAAAAGAGGAGCGCTCGGGCCGCTCGGGGTAAAATCCCGGCGGCCCGAAATCGCCTTCCCGGCGCCCGCGGCATCGCTCGGCCGCGAGCCACAAGCCTTAAGCGTTCCCTCCCGCGGACGAACTGCGCGCGGGCGCGGCGCATCTAAATCGGGCTTGCTTGACACGCGGCCGGGGCCAACCCTATAGTCGGTTTTTGTCCGCCGCTGCTTGAAAACGTCCGTGGATGACTATGCAGGCGCGAGCTGAAACGTGGGGCGCGGACGAGTCGTGGATGCGCGAGGCGCTCGTGGCCGCGCGCGAGGCCGAGGGGCGCGGCGAGGTTCCCGTCGGCGCGTGCGTCGTGGCCGCGGACGGGAGGCTGCTCGCCTCGGCCGGCAACCGCACGCGCACCGACTGCGACCCGACGGCGCACGCCGAAATCGTCGCCCTGCGCGAGGCCGCGCGCCGCGCCGGCAACTACCGCCTGACGGGCGCGGTCGTCTACTCCACGGTCGAGCCGTGCGCGATGTGCGCCGGCGCGCTCGTGCAGGCGAGGGTCGCGAGGCTCGTCTACGGCGCGCGCGACGAGAAGGCCGGGGCGGTCGAGTCGGTCTTCCGCGTCTGCGACGCGAGCTCTTTGAACCACCGGATGGAGTTGACGCCGGGCGTGCTCGAAGAGGAATGCCGCACGCTGATGCAGGGGTTCTTCAGGGCGCGGCGGAAGTCGGCGCAGAGTGCGGAATGACGGGCGCGGAATAAGAGGCCGCGCCTGACGCGCCGGCCTCGAAAGCCGGGGTGGTTTTAATTCCGCGCCCTGACTTCATCATCTACTTCTGCGGAGAGGTCGCATAGTGGTTTAGTGCACCGGTCTCGAAAACCGGAGTGGTCGAAAGGCCACCGTGGGTTCGAATCCCACCCTCTCCGCCATATTTCTTTCTCGCTCAGCCGCTTAGAGGTGCTTGGACGGGTTGGCGCATGCCTTCCCGCTCAGGCCCTTTTCGCCACTTGGCGTAGAGTTGGCGTACCCGAAATCAGGCGCTTCCCCTCCTCCAAGCTGTTGACGGCGTCCCTGAGCCTCTGGGGGACTCCGTGCGCGTAGCCGCGCGTGACCTTAGTGTTTCTGGTCTCGCCTGGAGTGGTCGAGTGGCCCAAGAGGTCGGCGATGTCGTACTCATGCACGTTCGCCGCCCGCAGCCTCGTGGCGAAGGTGTGCCGGAGGTCGTGGAAGTGGAAGTCGCCGATCCCGGACGCCTCGACTGCCCGCTCGAAGCAAACCATCATCTGGCGGCGCTTCCTCCCCGTCCGCGTGGAGTCAAAGATCAACTCGTCGTCGGGCGCGTCCTGCTGCAGGCGCTTGAGAATTCCGAGCGCCCGCTTGGTCAAGGGGATAAGCCGCGGCTTGTCGTTCTTAGTCTTGGTGACGGAGATGAGTTGGTTAGCCTCATCCACCTCCGCCCACCGGGCCTTGAGCAACTCGCCGAGCCGCATCCCCACCTCGAGGTCTAACTCTGCCAGCGCGACCGCGTGTTCGCCGTAGCTCGCCAGGGCCTTCATCAGCCGCTCCTCTTCGTCGCTCGCGTACTGGTTCAAGTAGCGCTGCCTCGGCTCGGGCTCCCTGAGGCGCTTGACCCTCAACATCGGGTTGGCGTCCACGATGCCGTTCTCGTAGGCCATCGAGAGAATACGCGAGAGGACTTGGAGGTAACGGTTGACCGTGCTCGGGGAGAACAGGCGCTTGAGCCTGCTTTCCGACTTGCGCAGCTCGCTCTTGAACTTCTCGATGAGCATCGGCGTGATGTCCCTGATCGCCCGATGTCCGAAGAACTCCTTGAGCCTGACCGCCCTCTGCTCGTCGTCCTTGTAGCTGCGCTTGTTCTCGCGCGCCCACGGCACGAACACGCTATCTACGAAGTCCGAGAAGCGCGTCACGGCGGACGCGCGGTTGTACTTCCTGTCAAAGATCGCCTGCCGGATCTGCGTCTCGACCTGCTCGGCCTGCTTCTTCGTGCCGGCCTCCGGTATGGCCTCCTTAACGCGGTGGCCGCGCAGGTTAAACTCGACCACCCACGTGCCTTTGTCCCAGTTCGGGTCGGACGGCTTAATCCGTTTACCGTTGAAGCGTTTGTAGACTGCCATTCTCTTTCTCCTAGTGATGGCAGCCGTCAAAGCGTGACGGAGCATAGCACAAGGTGTTTAGGCGGTGAATATTCAGCTAGCCCTCTTCTCGGCGATCTTCGTCTCAGGCCGTCTCTTATCTTTCTGCCGCGCCGCTTCTTCTCTCGCCCACCTATCCACTTCCTCGCGGTGATAGCGGCGCATCTCGCCCATTGATGCGCAGGGCAGGGGATATTCATTCTCTGGCCGGGCCGTCCACTTTCGTATTGAATGCACGGTTACCTCCCCATTCGGCGTCCGTAGCTGCCAGTACTCGGCCAGTTGCTTCTCAGCCATCCAGACTGGCGGCGGCGCAATCTGCTTCAACTGTTCGGACACTACTCTGGGCAGCCTCTCTTCGAGCTGATTATTGATGTGTTGGTTAATCAGAGATTCGATTGTGATTGGACTGTTCATTTCATTCATGCCCCTTCGCTTCTGCCTCTAACTCCAACAATTGTCAGCCCCGTGGATGGACAACGCGCCGCTTCATGTACGTGTAGTTGTTGGCGCGTTGTGATCCCCAGCCGAGGTGGGTCAGGACTGCCCCTCGCCTCGGACACTCGTCGGTGAAGATCACGCCCGTGGTGCGTCGCAGCGTGCTCGCGTTAGCCGCAGCGCCGAGGACGCGTCTCGTGGCCTTCATCACGAGACGACGAATGTGTTCTTTACTGGCGGGCTGGTTGTGGCGAACTGACCGGGAACTGACGAACAGGTACTGGTTTTGAGAGTCCCCCTCAAAGCCTGCGCGGTACTGTGCGTACTTTGCCAAGATCGGTTTCAACCAGTGACTCGCTTCCGGAGGGAAATCTATGCGCAGGCTGGGACGCCTACCAGCATAATTCGCCCGCGAGCGGGGTTGAGGCGCGATTTCAAGATGATAGTCCTCCGCTAGGGTAAGTGCGCTTCTCTTCTCTGGTTGGCAAGTCAATGACGGGAGTTGAGCTAGGCACAACTCCTTCACCTTGAAGGCGTGAAAGAAAATGAGATAGAGGGCGAGCGCCTCTTCTGGATCGGCTTCTGGAGATTTAAGGTACGCGCTTAGCTGATCGTATATTTGATCGGAATAGTGAGTTATCTTCCTTTCATCTTCACGTATCTTGCACTGCACGGGATTACCTTGCGCCAAACCGTGAAATCCGGCCCAGTCAAAAAAGGTGGACAGATTCGAGATCTGCGTTCTTATGTAGGCTTGCGAGTGCCGCCTCTTACGTTCGTAAGAACCTTCAACCTTACAATTCTGATTAACGCACCCCTCCGGCGGAGTACCTCGCCACGGCTCGAAAGTAGTCGAGTGCTGGCAAATCTTACACACCCATTTCCAACAGAGCGTTTGCTGATAACTCTCGACAGTAAGCGCCCGCACTTCAGAAAGTGAGGTGATGCCACGCCCGGCACACCAGATCAGGAAATACGTGACAGAGTATAGAGAAGACCGTGTGCCGGAAGGGGAGTACCTGTCATACAAGAGCCATTCCCTGTACTTCATCAGGTCGGCCTTGAAACAAGCGGGCAGCTTTTCTACGGGCTGAAGAGAGCGCCTGCGCGAAATGTAATCCGCCCAGCTCTCAAGTAATCCGCGGTCAGCCAAGAGGTGGCCGATGTCTCTGAGGCACGACCGGACGAGCTTTGTCTCGTAGCGTTTTGTTGTGCCGAGCGTGGGCAAGGCTCCTTCAATCGCCTCCCACGTCAAAGGTTGTGGTAGCTCGTACCCGTATAGGAACTTGCCGATAGCGCGGAACCGGCGGACTGTTTTCTCGGTGACTTTATCCCAAACGACTGCCTCAGAAAGCAGGGCGAGGTAGTAACTGTTCTGTGGGAAAGGAGAATCGTAATTATCGAAGTAGCGGCGGAGGTTCTCGGGAGCAATTAAATCTCCATAACAGTGCTTGCACAGATGGTGTTCGAGATTAGCGATCACTTTGCCCTTTGTGCATCTACGACACCTGCCTATCCCGTTCTTCCTTTTCGTGTAGCAGCTTTGACAGATAGCTTCCTCCAGCAACGAGGATGGCCTCTCGTATCCGCATTCGGTACAGTTAGCTATTTTGAGCGTCGCCCTCCTCCAGAGCCGTCTCATCTTGGAATCATGGCACCTACGACAGAGAGACTCGTCTCCCTTCCGCCATTTATGGCACTCCTGCCCGCACACCTTACAGATCACTTTTTGAGTACTCATTCGGATGACGAGTTCGCGCGTCGCTACGCCGCAAAGACAAGGTTAAAGCAAGCTTAGGAATTGAATCCGACTCTTGCTCAGGGAGAATTTGTAAATTGCCGAGCCTCGGGGAAAAGGCTTCCTAAATCTAGCTGCCCTTCCGAAGCGGCCGGTTTCTTCCCGTTCTGCCTCCGCCTTCTTCTTGGTTTTTCGGGTTGGGTGCCTGTAGCTGACTCAGGGCCGTAGGAGTCGTGACCTTCGCAGTTGAGCAGTTTGGCGAAGCCCGGTTGCGCGTCCGGTAGAATCTCGCAAATGTCGCTGAAGCGGCAGTTGAAGGCGTTGCAGATGATCTGTACCGTCTGGACGCGAAAGGCCTTGGGCCTTTTGTTGACTAATTGTGAGATCGTTTCCAGCGACCATCTCACGCCCGTCTTCTCCTCGATCACGCGCTGGATGTCGGCGAGGTGATAAAGTTGATGATGAAGGGCCAGCCGCTCCTTGAGCTTCCATCTGAAGGCCAAAGGAATCACCTCTCAGTCGAGTCAGGATCGAACGGCTCGCGGCCCAGAACGCGCCTCATCGTGTACTGAAACGTCGCGTCGTCAATCAGCACGTAGCTCGCCATCGTGCCGCGGGCGGAATGGCCCATCAGCTTCATTAAGAGCCAGAACTGGTCGGGATGTTCTTCAAGGAAAAGGGTGGCGAACGTCCTCCGCAGGTCATGCCACCTGAGCTTCGAGGGGAGGCTTACGCCCGCGCGCCGCGCCGCATTTACGACTTTCGCCAGTCTCAGCCGGCACTCTTGGTAGGACAGTGGGCCGCCAGCGGCGGACAGAAAAAGCTCCGGGCTCAAGTCAGCCTGCGGGAAGGCCGGGCGGATGTGCTTCTCGTATTGCTGAAGGACGGAGCGCGCACGCGGCGTCAAGATAGACCAGCGTGTTCTTTTACCTCTACACTTAGCGCCCTTGCCCCAGCGGGTTCGCAGTCTACCGTTGACGTAATCCACGTCGCGGTCTGCACCCCGCGCGTGCAGGTGGGTAAGTTCGCTGATCCGAAAGCCGCCGCCCCAAGCCAACTCAATCATCGTGAAATCGCGCGCGGCCAGATGAGGTTTCCGGCTGCGCGGGGGGTATTCGCAACGAATAAATTCGTATAGCGAGTCCCGCTGCTCCCGGGACAGTGTGTAGCGCTCGGCGTCATCTTCGTCCGGGGAGTGGGGAGGGCAGTGGTATTTTGAGACGGGCTGCTTGATAGGCCCGTATTTGGCGGTTACCGTGTGCGTGCCAGACGCGCCAAGCAGTTCCGGGTGCAAGAGTACAAAATCACAAAAATACTGAATCTCCTTCAGATACGTGTGTCGGGTTTTCAACTTCAGCCCGGCCGCCAGCAAACCCGCGCCGAACTGCGCGATGCAGGCGTCACCGAAGTCGGGGCTCATCAGCTCCCAGTAGAAAAGCTGTCGCGCGCCCGCCGGGTGCGACGCGTCCTTCACGCTAAAGCATTTGAAAAAGCCGGTAAGGAATTGTTCAAGCCACTTGATGGTCGTGTCACTAAAGTTGCGCGCGCGGAAGGTTTGAAAGTACTGCTGGAGTTTCCTGTCGTGATCGGCTTGCCGCTCGGACCACGGAATCTGGGTGAGATCGGCACTCGCCAACTCGATTGTAATCAGCGCCCGCCTCGGCATTTTTTACAACTCCTTCAAGAAATTTGATGGCGATAAATTTCAGGGAATGCCTGAGAATTTCCGGTGATGCCTGAATTTCCCACTGCATCTTTTTAAGACCTAATCCCTCGCTCTACCGCCACTTGGAAGGCGCTCGTTCCGCCGCCAAACGACTACACATATCGTGACGAATGTTTGCGCGAGCCGAACCGGACAAGCGATGCCGGTTGCGTAGCATTGCCTCGTAGGTGAAGCGCCCCTCACAAGTAGCGACCAGCTAAAGCAAAAAGCCGCTTTAGCTGGTCATAAGGATACGAAACTGTAAGTTTGACTTTTGGAGGCGATACTCGGCTTAGGAGGATTAAGGCTATTAGAAGATTTACATCACGCAGGACGGGCGCTATCTATAAGACACGACGTGATTAAAATTATCAGGGAAAAATTTCTTGTGACCGGCGGAGGGGTAATTGGTGACTGACGCGGGGGGAGGTGATGACCGACAGGGCGGTGATTGTGAACGGTCCTTGGCAGGCTGAGCCGCGTAAAAATCTACTTCTGATGTAATCGTGCGTCTCTACTCGGCATATTTTGCGCGTGTGCCGGCTGCTCGTTTCCGCCGCTCCGAACGCCTATGGTGCTTGCGGCCGTGATCCCGCTCGCCAGCGCGCTTTCTGAGCGCGTCCGGCCAACGTATTTCGAGCTTCTCAATACGCCACTGCTCCGACTCGTCTGCGATTGGGTTCCAGCTCTCAATGAATCCAATCTCTTGAAGCCTCTCAAGCGCGTTTTCCAGCTTGTCCTGCATCCTGCCTATCTTGCGGTGTCTTTCTCCTTCAAGAAACAGCCCGGTTTTCTCTAAAAGTGTCCTCGCGTTAAGAGGCCTTTCACGATAACCGTTCATCCCCGCGAGCGACGCAATATACCCGCCGACGAGCACCGCCCACCTGTCCTTATTGCCGGCTCCTAATCTCAGCAAGCCCTCACTGGCGAACGCTACCGAGGTATTGCGGGCGCGCCATATAGGATTCGCGTGAGTCGCACCGGGGCCGTAGGTGAATGCCTCGACGCCGTGCACCTCGCCAGCCCCTACTACTCCGGGAGAGGAGAAGACATCGGAGTAGCCTTTTATGTCTAGCGAGAGTCGGGATCGGTGAAATAAGGTTCCGCCTAAATGTAGTTCTCGTTGATCGGGCTTATAAGTTACCAGGGCTTCTAGCGTCATCAGCGCCCTCAGTATCAGCACGGCTTGGCGGCGGTTCTCGGGCTCGTGTGAGCCCCTCTTCCGCTTGTAGCCTAAGTCGTCACAGAACTGTGAGACTGACATGGAGATGGTCTCGCCGTGTGCCGGGCTACTTAGTTCGGCATACAGCCTAGCCCACAGCGCAAACAGGGCCTTGACTGCTAACGACGGCATGTTCTGAAGAGCCTGCCGCAGAGCAGGGTCAGTCCCGTGTGGGAAACCTATCGCGCCTTCGAAATCGCCGCGCTTCGACTTGAAAACATATGCCGCCTCTAACCTATCGCCAATTTGCCTGCCGTGGTCCGTAAGAGATTCCATGGCCGTATGCAGAGGCGGGCCTGCGAGCATCGCACCAGGCATCAGGGCCTCAAGAGCAGCCTTGAATATTCGCTCACTGGGGAAGCGGATAAAGCCTTCACGCGCGATTGGAGAGGATGCGAGGCGTGTGCGAGGCGTACGTGTCAACCGCCGGTTGAGGGAATCAATGAGCAGCGCGTCTAATTTCTCTAACCACTGAGGCGTAAAACTTTCGCTCGACGGAATACCCCATGACGGGCGGGCTGCCCGCAGCTCTTCAATGACCATATCCCAGTTGCCTAATTCACCCCGCTTACGATTTACCTCGCGCACCGCTCGCATGGCGACCAGCATGTACATAATGCGAAGCTTTTTCAGACGCACGCCGAATTCTATCAGGTTGGCGATTACGTCTTCGCAGGCGGCTACTTCGGCGGGAGTCTCTAACGAGATAAGCTGTTTCCTCTTATACTGAATAAGCTCATTTAACTCGTCTAGGTCTTCCATCGAGAAATCTCTGAAGTTGACGGAATCACCGACCCGTAAGGACTTGATTCGCCTGAACAGCCCTTCCGCTCTTGCCACCCAATCGTCGGCCGATGCTTCCTTTGCGCTGCGCGTTCGGGCAACTTTTACGGGATTTTGGGGTACGGATAACTCCGGCCTCGGGGCTTTCATCAGCCATTCGAAGAAGGAGGAAAGAAGGCCGACGTAGTCGCGGATCGCCGAGGCTGTGCGGCCCCCCTTCTCCAGCGCGTCACACCAGATACGAACATCCGGTGGTCTAACCTCCTGAGGATGCCGGCCGGTGACGGAAAAGAATCCGCCCACAGCTTCTGCTTTTTCGGCGATGCACACCTCGCGGTCGCCCTGATCCCTCATGGTTGCTTCGGCCCAACGCCCAATTTCGACGCGCAGGAGTTCGTCGGCTCTTTGTGAGAGCGCGGAGTCGGATGAATTAAAGTCTGAGTTTAGCATTTGGTTCTATAGGGGTGACTTGGGAAGGAGCGGGGCAGGTGCCCTATTGGAAGGATAGTATTAAGAAACTTCGCTTTTCAAGTCAGGACACGACAACATTGCGGCTTTCGTAAGGCGCAGCGGCGTACCAGCTAAACCTAGACAGGCTGGCTGACCGCGTGGGCGTTCCGCGCCTTCGCTTCGGCGGCTTTCGTGACTTTATTGGCACGAGTTGGGCAATGGTTGCGCCGCAGGTGTCGCAAGGTGCCATAAATCTAATGAATGGAAATCTCCAGCCTGAAAATTTTATTGCACCAGATGTTGCAGCGTCGTAATCTCGCCCCGCTCGCGTTACTGCGCCGGGCCTCCTTGCACTCTCGGCCTCCGGCGCAGAAGTCCCAAGCTCGCGCAGACACACTAATACCGGGCCGCCGCTAACTCCGATTTACGGCAGCCATGGGTACACGGGGCTGCGCGAGCTGTTTAGAACAAAGACAGCAGGCTGTGGAGCAGGTTCAGCACGGCCTCCGCGACTGCATCGGCGGCGGTAGCCTCACCGCTATCAGGCTCTGTTTGCCCCATAACGGTCGTATCAATCTGGCCGTCCGCCGTGGCCGTTTGTACCGGCTGCGGCGGCGCGACCGTAGTGTCTATCTGACCTGCAAAGGCAGGTACGGCGAGCGCGAGCGTGAACACTAACGCAACGCTGAGTTGGCGTAAGGTTTTCATGTTGTTCTCCTGAAATGGCTTGCCTGTTGTGAGATGGACGACGGGAAGTGAAGTCCTTGCCTGACCACCTGTGACGAGTAACGCGGGCGAATCTTAACACCCTACCGTGTTCGGATGCGCCCTCGCGTATCTGCCGGAAACCCTTGAGAGGTGTCCTCACATGAGCATTTCACATCAGCTACTTCACCGAATAGCTGATCCATCTCTCGACCGCGACGAGCGGGCGCGGCTTCGCTGCCGACTCGCTAAGGAGCTGGAAGACATAGGGAATTATGACGCCGCGCGCGAGGCAATGGGGGAATTGTGGCCGGAGGTCGGGGGGCGGCCGGTCTTAGATGAACTCCACCCAGCGACGGCGGCCGAAGTGCTCTTGCGAGTCGGCGTCCTCACGGGCTGGATCGGTAGCGTGAAGCAGATCGAGGGGGCGCAGGAGACGGCCAAGAATCTCATTAGCGAGAGCATAAGGGGGTTCGAGGCGTTACAGGATACGTGGAGGGCGGCAGAGGCACAAATGGAACTCGGCCACTGCTATTGGCGCGAGGGCGCTTATGATGACGCGCGCGTGTGGCTGAGAGAGGCGCTGAGCCGATTACCTGACGAGGCCAGCGATGTTAAGGCTGTTACGCTGTCGCGTCTGGCAACAGTCGAGAGGGCGGCAAAGAAGCTCAATGACGCTTACCACCTCCTCACCTTAACTGCCACGATAGTTGATGCAAGTGGCAATGACACTCTTAAAGGCAAATTCCATAATCAGTTCGCTACCGTATTAGAAAACATAGGTCGAGCAGAGAAGAACCGAGACTACATAGATCGCGCCCTCATCGAATACGCCGCCGCTAGCTACCACTTCGAGCAGGCCGGACACACGCGCTATCAAGCTTGTGTCGAAAACAATCTCGGATATTTATTCTGCACTATTAAGGACTTCGCAAAGGCTCACCAGCACCTCGACCGCGCGCAGGCTCTTTTTACCAGCATGAAAGACAGCGTGCACACCGCTCAGGTGGATGATACACGCGCGAAGGTGTTGCTGGCTGAAGGCCGCATTGCCGAGGCCGAAAGGCTCGTCCGGTCGGCCGTCCAGATTCTTGAGAAGGGCGGTCAGCAATCACTATTAGCCGAAGCCCTGACTACACACGGACTCGCGTTAGCTCGCATGGGCAGCCACAGGGCCGCGCGCCTGACGCTGCAACGCGCCATAGAGGTAGCACAGAACGCGGGTGACTTAGAAGCCGCCGGGCAGGCTTCACTAATTGTCTTGGAAGAGTTAGCCAATCACCTCCCGGCGCACGACCTCAGCGCCACCTACGTCCGCGCGGCCGAGCTGCTTGCGAACTCCGGGAACCGAGAAGCTAAAGACCGTCTGCTGACGGCCTCGCGCCGCGTGCTCTTCCTCGTCGGCGCGCACCCCGAGCCCCCGACGTGGAAGGGCTTCAACCTCTACGACGCGGTGCTGCGCTTCGAGGCCCGCCTCATCGAGCGGGCGTTGCGGGAGGCGCGCGGCATCGTGGCGCAGGCCGCACAACTCCTCGGTATCGAGCGCCGTACGCTAGATTCCATGCTGCGTCGGCGTCACCAAAACCTGTTGCATGTGCGGACGCCGGTGGAGCCGCGCCGCAGCAGCTTGATGTTCCGTGACGAGGAGGACTGTCCCGACACCCGCGCCGTCACAGTCCTGCATGTCGAGGACGAGGCGACGGTAGCCGACGCGGTACGGACGGTGTTGGGTGACGAAGGCTGGTCGGTCGAGACATGCCGTGATGGTGCTGAGGCGCTGGAGAAGCTCGAAAGCGGTGCTCGCTACGACGTGCTGATCTTCGATAATCAGTTATTACCGGGTGGCATGGACGGTGTGGAGCTAATACGGCAGACGCGTGCGCTGGCCCACAGGCAGCAGACGCCGATCATCATGCTCTCCGGTAACGCCGAAGTGGAGATGCCGGCGCGGCGGGCCGGCGCTAACGCCTTCCTGCGGAAGCCGGCCGACATGCCGCTCATCGCCGAGACGGTCGCGCGCCTCCTCGCACGCAAGAAGGGGAGGGAAGCATGAGGCTCTTAGCGCAGATCGCCGCTAGGTGACGGTTAGGGCGGATGGGCGCATTTCTCCACGCGCCCATCCGAAGGCATACTCGCGCGGCGGGCGCGGGCCGTGCCGGGCGGGGCCGCCGCTCGCGAAGGGCAGGGAGCGCAGCGGCCCCGGCGAAGTTTATACGGGACAGGTACGAAAGGTGGGCGCGCCGTCCCGGTGGCACGCCCGCTGTGAGGGGCGGGCTGTGCCGTGGGCGGGGCCGCATGCGCGTGGGTTTAATGGTGGGCGCGCGGCGGCCCCGCTGATAATTGATAACTTGGGTGGGAGGTGGGTGCTCGGTTCGTGGCGCGAATCCGCGCTCACCTCGGCTGGCCCGGTCTGTTAGCTTACCAACAGATCGAGCTTGAGGCCGCCGCGTCTCTGGTCGAGCGCGGCGGCCTTCTGTTTCGAAGCTATGGAGGGCACGAAATGAGGTCGCGAAGCAAAAGTTTTCTTTACGTAGGACGCTGATGCCGGCAGAGGGTGAATCGTAACGCGCTGGAATTACGCCCCGGGATCATAAGTCATGGGTTCAGGATTACGGTGTCAAATAATAGTTGACCGAGAGACAGGGCGGATGTATGTTTCACGTCGCCAGGCACGAGCAGGTTAACAGGCCCCGCACCGGGCACGAGACGTATCTCCTGTTCAAGCACCTTAGATGGGTACTTCACATAGGTGTGTGCAACCTCATCTCGCCATGCATGAACTTCGCACACCTGCGCCACCGTCAGCCCTTTAGAGCATGCGCCAACAGCGGTTGCCCGTAGAAAGGAAGAGTCAACCATGAGACGTATTATGGGGGCCAAACGATTCTGCTTGGTCGCGCTAGCTGCAGTTCTGGTTGTGGTCGCCGCTCTCGCTTCACCCCTACCATTCTCAAGGCATCTGCGCAATTGGGTAGCACTCTCACAAAACCCGCCGGCACGCTTCGAAGCGCACGTATACGTGAGTTACCAGTTCTTCACCCTCAAGCACCCAACCGGGCTGCTGTGGCTCAGCTTCGCCCCGAGCGGGGGAAGGTTATACATAGCCGATTCCGGTAACCACGTTATCCGCTCCTTCGACCCCGCGACCGGCCGGCTGTCAACCGTGGCCGGGACGCTGGGCTCCGCCGGCTACGCGGACGGGCCCGCGGGTTCCGCGCTGTTCAAATACCCGACGGGAATTACCGGCGAGAACAGGTCGCAGCACTACCTCACCTGCACCTCCTGGTATCAAGCGACGTGCACCAACTACAGGGTGGATTATCACAACTCACAGAGCTTACACATCAACGATTCCCAGAACTACGTCGTCCGTAAGCTGTGCACCGGCCAGCAACATCAGAACTCCGGGGAGTGCGCGTGGCCGCAACGGATGGGGGTGGTCTCGACGGTCGCGGGCCGGAACGCTAAAGGCTACACGGACGGCTCCGCCTCGTCGGCGTCTTTCGCGAGCTTGGCCGGGCACTCGGACAGCGGCGGGAGTTGTTACGTCGTGGACGCGGAGAACCACTGCATTCGCGCCATGAGCGGGGGCACCGTCTCGACCTTCGCGGGGAGCGTTTACCCGGGCTTCGCGGACGGCTACCGGACTAGCGCCAGATTCAACGTCCCCGGGAAGATGACGACCGACGGCGGCGGGAACATGTTCGTCGCCGACATCGGGAACAACGCGATTCGCAAGATTGACAGTTCGGGGAACGTTACGACGACCGCCGGCGGCGGGCCGTTCAAGTTCGGCAAGGTGGACGGCAAGGGGGTAGCAGCCTCCTTCTTCCGCCCGACCGCCGTCGTCTCCAACCCGGTCAACGGCATGCTCTACGTCGCCGACTCCCACAACAACTGCATCCGCCAGATTGATTCGGCCGGTAACGTGACGACCTACGCAGGCACGGGAGTGGCGGGGCTGGTCAACGGCGACAGGTTGCAGGCGCGGTTCAGTATGCCGACCGACGTGATCATCGTCGGCTCATACATGTACGTCGCCGACAGCCTGAACAATTGCATCCGCCGCATAGACATGAGCAACGGGCAGGTTTCGACTTACATCAGCTAGAGAGGAGGCTGCCATGAGGGTGAATTTTAACCTGAGGAATCACTGCTATAAGGTGCTGGTGCTGCTGTCGGTGACGTCTGCGGTGGTAACATCATGGGGCTGCCTCCCGGCCCTCCCGCCGAGTTTTAGCGGGGGGATTAGGATTCACGCGCTTCAGGCGACAGTAGGGCCGCTGCTCGAAATGGCTTTGCTCCCGATGCCCGGCGTGCCGAACCGCGGCCGCCTGCTCACGCGGAGGAGCAACCTCAGCTCGGGCACCCGATCCGTCTTTCAAGGCGTGACCAACGCCTTCGGCCTCAGCGACTACCCGGACGCCATCACGGACGCGCAGTGGAGCGTCGGCATCGGCCCCTCGGCCGCGCCCCCGTGCGTGGAGACCCCCTTCATTAAGGATGTGCCGCTTCAGGGCGGGGAGTTCTTCTTCTTCTGCCACATCTGAGGCGCGCTGTGGGTCATGGCGAGAAGATTGTTATGCCTGTGCCTGGCGTTGACGCTGGGAGGTCTGTGCTGGAGTTGTTCAAGGCGCAAGGCGGCGCGCGGGCCGCATAGGGAAGTGATCTTATTCGTCAGCATCGGCCAAGTCCCTTTTCAAGATTCGGTCAATACCATCAATCTTGACGGGCACGGCCTAAAGCAGCTCCTCGCGCCCGAGGGGAGGCGTAGCTACGTCCACGCCTCCGGCGGCTCGTTACAAGATATCCTCGCCGTGTCTGTGCATGAAGTCGCTGCAACCGGGGAAGTCGTCGATCACCTGTTTACATATCACCCGCCTACGGGTGTGTGGCGGCGTCTGGTCAACGTCGAAGGGATGGAGGGGGCGGGATTCTTATCCCCTGACCATTCACGCGTCGCCTTTGTGTTCGCGCCGAACACACAACCGCTACAACTGCGCCTGTGGGCTCTCGACTTGAAAACGGGCGAGGCGACGAAACTGACCGGCGACGACACCGAAGAGGGCATGTGGGACGGCTACGCCAGTTGGCGTCCAGACGGCCGAGAGATCATCTTCATCAGGATGCGGAGCGAGCCGGGCGGAGTCAGCTCCAAGCTGATGCGCGTTCCTGCCGCCGGCGGGACGCCGACAGAAATACTAGAGCCTGGAGAGGCCGTTGTCGCGGCTTGCTTCGCACCCGACGGCGACCGTCTGGCGATGTTCGCCCAGGGCGGATTAGAGCTATTCAACATTGTCACCAAGCAACGTCAACTCATACTTCCGTGGAGCAATCTCAACGGTGCCCAGTTTCACGCCGGCGGCCTCGCCTGGTCGAGAGAGCACGACACCCTCGCCTTCGCCGTTTTTAATCGACAAGCTAGGCGGTACGAGATATGGACTGTCGCGAGCGACGGCAGTAACCCGGAAGTCATCCACAGTCAGAGTGAGGCCGACGGGCGGCTCTTCGTCTCCTCATTTGTCCAACCATGAGGGTCGCGCCCCGCCCGATACTTGTCTACTCCAAGCGCGCGACGCCCGAGGAGAAAAAGGCGGCGATGAAAGCGGGCGCACAGGGCTACTAGATCGAGCCTCATGACCTGTTTAACGTCGCGGAGCACGCCGTCAGGGGATCGAGTCCGGGCCCGCAACCGGGAAGAGGTGAAAGCCTACAACCCCTCACTTTGCCCGTACAGGAGACTCCTACTGTAAAATCAACCCTCCCGACACCCCTCACTTATTATCTTTCAGATTCACGAAGCCCGCGAAACGAAGGCGCGACACTGACTAACTTCAGCCGGCTAAAAAGGGTTATGGGAGGTAGGGCTGCGCTGTATCAACCTTTAGTGTAAGGAGTAGTGTGGTGAAAGCGAATTTCAACGTCTACCACTTCTTCGCCGGGGCCTTCGTCACCTTCTGGCTCCTGGCACGGCCGGAGGTCAGCGGGGGCGCGAAGCTGGCCTATGCGATGCTAGCGCAGCAGGCTAACTCGCGCGGCGCAGTCCAACTCCACTTTCTAGTGCAGGCCGCAGCACTGGGCGAAGACGAGGGGCAGCTCTCGCGTCACCTGATGGAGTTAGAGGAGGTCGGGCTGATCCATGTCTCGCGCGGCAACGTCAGCACCGAGGACATCCGCGTCTTCTTCCCGCCACACCCGTGGATGGGAGGGGTAGAACAGCCGCCCAAGGATAGCCCTGTTCAACCTGCTGCGGCCGAGGGGGAGGCACCCCCGCGGCTGTTCCCCGAAGCCACGCCTTCCGCGCAGACCTCTCTTTTGCCGGCGCGCCCTACCGCTAGTATGGACACCCGGTCGAACAGCCGTGGGAGGAGGCGCGGGCGTGGCCGCAGGCAGTCGCAGTCGAAGCATTCCTTTGAGGTGTGCTTGCGTTTCGTCACGTACCAGAAGGAGGTTCTGCATCACGACCACATCTGGAACGTGACGGGGCTGGCGCGGCACGTGCACCTGTCTGGCGAGCAGGACGACGAGATCGACGCTTGGCTCGCCGAGCAGGCGTCAAGCGCCGCGTAAATTTGTCAGCACAATCCCCGAAAGCTGAAAGCCTGTGCGAGAACCTTGAGACCCTCGCACAGGCTATTTTTATGGTAATGACACCGTTTGGCAGTCAGCTTAAACGGGCTACAGTTAGCCGCACCCCTAGCGCAAGCGAAGTGCTCAACGCCTTTCGGCATCAAAGGAATCTTCACGCAGCAGTTAGCCGAGAGCGTTCCCCCGAACCGTGAGTGCTCAACGCCTTTCGGCATCAAAGGAATCTTCACTCCGCGAAGGTCTGTCTTCTGAGGTGCAAGCTGTCTACGAGTGCTCAACGCCTTTCGGCATCAAAGGAATCTTCACGCGGAGAACACTCGGCTTGCCCGTGAGGCCGTGGCGAAGGTGCTCAACGCCTTTCGGCATCAAAGGAATCTTCACACTTGTCCCGTCCCGCAGCACTTCGCGCAGGGCTTGTGCTCAACGCCTTTCGGCATCAAAGGAATCTTCACGTCGGGCTGAAGCTTGTTGGCCTCGCGGATCGTCACGTGCTCAACGCCTTTCGGCATCAAAGGAATCTTCACTCGCGAGAGCTGAGATCGTCGCGCCTCCGACACTAGTGCTCAACGCCTTTCGGCATCAAAGGAATCTTCACAACCACCTTGATTCCGTCACGGCCCGGCATCGCCACCGGTGCTCAACGCCTTTCGGCATCAAAGGAATCTTCACATTCGAGCGGAATCCGACGTGAACGCTCAGGCCGCGGTGCTCAACGCCTTTCGGCATCAAAGGAATCTTCACGTTAGTTTGCGTCAGTTGACCGTGTATCTCTCCCATGTGCTCAACGCCTTTCGGCATCAAAGGAATCTTCACACGGGCATGACCCCGGCTTCCTCTGCGGCGGACTGGTGCTCAACGCCTTTCGGCATCAAAGGAATCTTCACGCCGATACGTTCCTGTGCATCAACTCTTTTCCCAACCGTGCTCAACGCCTTTCGGCATCAAAGGAATCTTCACACTTTAGATTCAAGGCGGTAGTGGACAACAACACGAGCGTGCTCAACGCCTTTCGGCATCAAAGGAATCTTCACCCGCGACCGTGCCTGTCACGCCCGCCAGCAGGTCGGGGTGCTCAACGCCTTTCGGCATCAAAGGAATCTTCACACCCTCATCACGACCCACATCGCGCTCCGTCCCGAGTGCTCAACGCCTTTCGGCATCAAAGGAATCTTCACGCGGCGCTCCGGCGTGAGCAGGCTGCCCGAATCCGTGCTCAACGCCTTTCGGCATCAAAGGAATCTTCACTCAGGAAGGCCCATGCGAAGGTCTTCGGCGAATACACGGCGTGCTCAACGCCTTTCGGCATCAAAGGAATCTTCACCTTCCGCTTGGTGTCTAGGTCGGACAAGTTCAAGACGTGCTCAACGCCTTTCGGCATCAAAGGAATCTTCACCCACGCGAGGTTGTCGAGAAACCGTTCGATCTTAGAGTGCTCAACGCCTTTCGGCATCAAAGGAATCTTCACCCCGCAGAACCCGCCTTAAGCGTGTAGTTCCCGATTTGGTGCTCAACGCCTTTCGGCATCAAAGGAATCTTCACGGCGAGCATTTCGCGGATCGTGAGTGATTCGCTTTTGTGCTCAACGCCTTTCGGCATCAAAGGAATCTTCACCGCGTGGTTGATAACGTATGTTGTTGCTGTTATTTGCAGGGGCGTTTTCAAGGACTGCGTTGTCTGTACTTCTCCATAAAGATATCTGCGGCTCCGGCGCGTCTGAATCAGAGGTTAAAGGTCGGGGAATCAGCGTAATTACTGCCCGCAAGTATCTCGAAGTAAGTATTCTCGAGTTAAGTCTTTGGGCCGCTGAAAGTTCTCTCATCCGCACCCTTTTTAGAGGGCGACAAGGCCCGATGCTTGCGGGTAGTTGGCGCTGCTGAAAAAGCCCCGCCTAGCGGGGCAGCAGTCGCAGGCTGCTTTACGCTATTTCAAAACTTCTCGACTCGTCGAGCCACGACTCGGGACGGTTGTGGGCGGCGACGCGCCTTTCGCATGGCTCACAGAGGCTGAGGATCAGGAGCCGGTCTTCACACGTCAAAATCTTCTCCAGCTCCCAGCGGAGGCGCTCCATCTGACGCGACGTCAGCCGGCACCTGAAAATCGAGTACTGAAGGCGCCTCCCATAACCGTGCAGGATCTTGTAGATGCGCCGCCAGCGTTTGGGCTCCGTCACATCATAACAGACCACATACCACTGCTTTGTTTCCACCTTGCCTCCATCAGCGCATTGTCAACGCGCCGTCAAACTCACCTGAGTCTCATTCGCGCGAACAGCCCGCCCTCGCCCATCCACTCTTTCTCAAGGAGCCTGACTTCCAACTCCATGAGGCGTGAATAAGAGAGCGAGTGGCCGATGACCGGGTGCTTCCACTGGTCGGCTTTGCGCCGCTCGTAGATGCCGATCAGCTTGCGTCGCCCCACGTCCGACAGCCACACCTGCCGGCCCGCGACCTGAAAATCCGCATCCTCGTCCCACTGCCGGCGGTTGATCGAGGCTATGACAGGCAGGTCTATGAGGGGGACGCGGAAGAGCTCCAGCAGGTCGAGCGCCAGCGGGTGCGCCTGCGAGCGCGGCTGGTGGTAGAAGCCCAGGCACGGGTCGAGGCCGACAGTCAGGATCGCGTTAGTCACGTCCTTTAGAAGTAGCGCGTAGCCGTAAGAAAGTAGCGCGTTGCAGCGGTCGCGCGGCGGCCTGCGGTTGCGCCCTTCGGGCCGCATTGCCGCCGAGACTTCCGGCACGATCAGGGAGGGGAGCGCGCCGAAGTAGTGTGCGCCGACGCTGCCCTCGTACCCACGTAGAGAATCTATATTCGTGGCGCGAGACATGGGCGAGAGCAGCTTGCGGATGCCGACGATGGCTTGCTTCACCTCCGCGGACGCACGCCCCGCCTCGCGGCTCGCGCGCAGGAGAAAACTCAACTGCCCGCGAGCGCGGGCCTCCGCCAGCCCCCGCGCCAGACGCAGGCACGTCTCATCGTCCGTCAGAGCTTTGTACTGCCTGATCCTGCGCTGCACGGACCCCTTCCCCGACGCCCAAGCACCCATGTAACGCCCGCCCGCCGTCAGCCAATGCACGCCGATCTCAGCCTCGGCGCACAGGCGTAGCGCCTGCGTCGTGATCTGCGCGAAGCCGTGCAGCACCACCTGCCCCACCTCCCGCACCGGGCGCATCTGCGGCTCTTCGTCCGGTGCCTTGATCTCGAAGCGGTCACCCTTGCGCCCCACGCGCGCGCCCTGCGTTAAGACGTGCAGCACGACGCGGTCATCGTCGGCGGGGAAGAGCCGCAGCGGCCGGCGTTCCGACGCCGCAGGCGTGATCCCAACGCCTTCCGACATCACCGCTATACCCTGACGGTCGCCCTCGCGTACGGCCTGTGCCTCAGGTTCGTGCTTGAGGTCTCGATGGGTTTGTGAAATCTGCTGGGCCAGCCGCGCCTCCTCCGGCAGGCAGACCGGGGCGAGCGAGCACTTCACACACAGCCTCTCGTTCTCCGTCACCGGCGGGCGCTCGACGCTGGCCTGCAACTCCCGCGCACGCGCCGCAGCCCGCGCCAAGTCCTCGCGCGCCCGCTCGTCGAACGGCACGTGGACCAGCACGTTGTCGGCGTGATACCGCACGCGCCCCTCCGGCACCGCCCGCCCCGTGTGCTCCTCCACCAGCGCTGCGTAAGCGATCACCTGTAGGCGGTCGCTCGGCCAAGCCTCGGCCGCCCCACCGCGCGAGCGCGCCGACCGTCCGCGCTTGTGCTCATACGGCACGATCACCCCGTCCCGCCGCCGCACGCAGTCGACCTTCCCCGTCAGCCCCCACCTCTCACTCTCCAGATTAAACGTCAGCCACTCCTCCTCGTCCTCCTCCCGCGCCAACTCCACGTGCAGCCGCCGCCCCGCGTACACCCTCTCGTCCGCCACACGCATCTCCTCCACCTCCTCCAGGTAGAACAGACGCTCACAGTAAGCCAGCGCATGCAGGCTCATTATTCGTAGCGGTCCAATGCCCTTTGGAAGTTCCATCCTTTCCTGCATGATTGAACCTTCTCCTCTTGCTCCGCGCAATTACTGCGGTTCATTGCTTCTATGTACGCTATGCTTGCTTTCACTGCGGAGCGATCATTTCTGTCCACTGGTCTTCTCTATACTCCTCCGGCGAGGTGCTCACCGTTTTTGCGCCGGTCTCCAACTCATAACGTCGCCAGCGTGTTTTTGCCGCACCTACGTGATCGACCCAGACCGGTAACTCTATTGCTCCCGTGTCGCTTCGCAATAAGCGAAGCCACTTCCCCTCAATGCTGTCGCACAAACTCACATCATTGACGGCATCATCACTCAATCCCAGACACAGTACCCCATAGCGATCAATCCTCGCCGGCGAGTTGATGGCTTCAATGATTCTCTCTTCGAGCGTATATCCACCTTCCTGACCTTTTTCGTGCGACGAATCAATCCAACAGATAAACTCTATGTCACACAAAGTTTCGATGAAGTCGGGAGCGTTGCCGAGCTTTGACTGCTTGTTCGCCACGCCATACTTGTAGCGGCTCAGTTTGCGTAGTGTGGTGGCGATCTGCGGCTTGTCCTTGTAAGCGAATGCGAGCCGCACACCTTCGTGTCGCCACCTGAAACGCTCTCCGACCAGTGAAAGCAGCATCCCGTAAACGGTGGCGGGCGGCGGTAATGGATAGGTTTCCGCAAAGGAGCGCGCATACGATTTACGAAAACTTGCGTAAGGCACTTCTACACGCAATGCGATCACGGCTTCACCTCCCGTCGCGGGCAACAACAGAGAATTGTTCATCACGTGCGGCGATGCGCCGTCGCGCTTCATCCGCTGCCGCTTTCACGCCCGGAAAAACGGCGACGCCTAAGCTTTTCAACTGCTCGCCTTCCGCCGTTTCGGCCAACTCGCCGCCGACGATCAACTCTTCCGCAGGAATGTCGCCGCTCTCGATGCGCTGGATTAAACGCTTGACTGTATAATCGCGCGTCGTCTCATCGTGCTCAAAACAATTTTGAATCTTCGCTGAATGAGCACTGGTGAGGCGTAAGACGATTGACGCCGGCGAGAAATCGTAAGCGAATCGCGCGTGGTTGCCGGCGACCGGCGGCGGGTCAACGATGGCATCAATCAAATGTCCGATGTTCGCCTTGTTTACCACGTCGCCAAGATTCAGGCCGAAGCTGTATTGATACTCCGTCGTGTGCATCTCAGCGTTGTAGAGCGAAAGCTTTCCCTTCGCCTTTTCACCGCTCACAGCGTTAAATGAAATCTCACCGCGGTAAGGGCGCAAGGAGACGGCGCGACCGATGGCGAGCGGGCTGGGGCGTTTCGTCGTCGTTCCTTTACCTTTCTTTTTTCCCTTTGAGGCGTCTTTCTGCTCTCCGCTCTCGCCCGCCGTCTCTTCCTCCTCTCTTTCTTGCTGCGCGGCGACGGCGTCCATGAATCCCATTAGGTCATCGTCAATAAAGACTTCGCCTTCCGGGTTCCACTTCGTCCGCTTCTCGTCTTCGTAGTTAAGCTTGCCCGCCTCTGGATCGTATGAACGGTTGACGTTCAAATCTTCGAGTTGAAAGCGATACCGAAGCGCGAACCTGATCGCTTCGGCGGAGACGCTAGTATGCAGGTCGTCTTGATGGAAAACTTTCTGGAGCGTCGTTGTATTGCCGATATTATCGCCGCGATTGTTAGCGGCAACCGCTTCGCCCGTGAGAATTGTCCCGTAGAGGTAATGTGTCGCCATGATTATTGATTTCCTCCTGTCGTAGTCTTGGACTCTTCGCTCGCGTAGCTAACGAGCGCAAACAAGCATAGATTTTGAAAGCGGTCGAAATTGCGCGGGTTGAAAATGAATTCGCGCAGGCGCGGGGCTTCCTGACGCATCGCCGAGAGCGAACCGCCTTTGGTCGCATCGGCGCAGAAACGCAAGAACCAACTCGCCAATGCGTCTGATGTCTTGGCGCGCAAGATGGCGTTACGCATCCGCTCCCGCTCGACTTCCACCAATCTTTCAAAGTTTAGTCCGTCGCGGCGGGCGCGTTCACCGAGCGCGCCCATCGTGAGTCTCCATGCCTCTTGAAACGCGCGAATGATCGCCTGATCGTCCGCGTTCTTGATCGCCTCTTTCATCGCTTTAAGTCCTCCTTGCGCGTAGCGCATGCGCTCGAAATCTTTTTTCTCTCTGACTAAACTTTTGAAGTGCGCGCACCAGTGACGTTCAGCCGCAAGGTTGGCCGCGACTAATTCAGGAACGGGACTCGCTGGTACAGCGTAGCCTTCGCCTTTCTTCGACTTGATTATCTTACTGCCGCCCAACTGCATGTTCGCGGCGCGAAAGACTTCCATCTCTGGATAAGCTTTATTGAGTTTGACAATAAGGCTGCGGTTGATTTGATTAGCGTCCCATGCGACCTTACCCATGGCCACCGCCATACAGCCGGCGACGCTCCGCTCGCTTGAAACTTCTTCCGCTTGCAGGTCAACGAGAAAACGTAAAGCTGCTTCTTCTGCGCCGCCAACGACGCGGCCAAGATAGGTATTGCTAAATCGCTTGATGCCTTGTCCCGTCGTCGCAATACGATGGAGCGACCGCGCGAACGCTTCAAGGTCACTCACATCAGGAACGACGGCGCAATACTGCGCCTTTTCCTGATAAGTGCGTGGACGCAAAAGGAAGATCGGGCAGCCAACCATTAGAAAAAGAAGCAAGATGACTTCTTCAGGCGGCCCTTGAATATCAATCGCCCCGCCAGTCGCGCCGGGTACGACCGATTGCGGAATTGATGCAACGGCGGGCAATTGTCCATCCAACTTCTCGACAAGTAGTCCTGTACCCTGAGCCTTCTGGTGCGCGTAGCTGTTGATGGCTTTATATGAGAAAAACTCACCCGTTCCATCGTCATCTGTCTTGATTTCGATACGTCGCGGCTCTTTTTCGCCGGGACGCATTTTGTTGTGTTGTAAAAATGTTCCGGCGATTCCGTTGTGAATTGCGAGGCGCAAATCATCTTGCCCAGCGCGTATGCCTTGACCCGGCAGATCAATCAACTTGTCTTCCGTGAGTTTGAACGAAGCGTCAAGAATCCGTCGCAAAGCCTCTTGCGGCGTCAGATCTTCGCCCCATGCTAGCCGCACCGTGTCACGCGTGACCTCGGCTTCGATGCCTAGCGGCGGATTCTTTCCCCATGCGCGCACGGTGGCGGCGAGTCCGCCGAGCGCCGCGCGGTGATAAATGGTGAAATTGTGATCGCTCAATCTGTAGCGAAGCTCTCGCGTTTGCCCGATCTCTTCGGCCACCGACTGCTTCTTTGATCTAGCCATCTCGCTCCAGTCCCTTCGTGCGTTTCATCGTTATAATCGTAGGCGACTTCATCGCGCGGTGCGCATCGCAGCGTACCGACGCGCTCCCACTTCATCACCTGTTCTTTGAAAGGAATCGCAACCTCATGCCGTCGCAGCCATTCGCGCGCCGGCTCGCCCTGTTTGTCGCGCTCGTCGCAGTTCTTCAAGTCCTCTTCAAGAATCACGCTCACCGTGTAGCCTTCGCCCCGCGTCATGCCGGGACGTGTTCGCCAGAGACCGGAGAAGAAGACAGCGCGCTCTTCTGCGGTAGCGATGTCGTACTCTTTCGCATCGCTGAAATCGGCGAAGGCTTCGGATAGATCGCGCTGGCTCAACGCGCGCCCGCGCTCGGTGAGTGAGCCGAGCCAGCGTTGAGCCTGCTCGATGTCTTTAAGCTCATAAGGTAGTTCAACGTTTGATTCGCCACGTGGTAACGGACGAATAAGCGCGGGCTTCGGCGGTCGCTCGGCTTCCGGGTCGGTCGGGTTGGCGCGACGGTTGAGTCGCCCCATACGCTGAATCAGTGATGGAATAGGCGCAATGTCTGTGACGAGAAGATCCGCCGAAAGGTCTAGGGACATCTCTGCGACTTGCGTGGCAACGAGTATCGCTGCTTTGCTTTCGGTCTTGGCTTCGCCTTCGGTCTTGAAGTTATCAATCACGCGCCTATGCCGCATGCTTCGATCTTTGTAACGGAAACGCGAGTGATAAACATTCGTCGCCACATAAGCGAAACGCTGACGGCAAGCTTCATAAGATTCGTTCGCCCATTCGACGCGATTACGTACCCATAAAACTTTGCCACCATTCGCCACACAATCATCAATCTCTTTCCAAATCTCCTCATCTCTCACAGAGTCTTTGAGCAGGTAGCGTTCGAGCGTCTCAAATTCTTCCGGCCCGCTGATGACGCGGAAATCTTCAGGATGGACTTGAGCGATGGCTCGGCGACGCTCCTCTGGTAAGGAAGCGGTCATCAAGAGAACTGGCAAACGCGGGAAGTTTTTGAGAAAGACGAGCAAGTGACCGAACATCCGATCGTCAAACGCATGTATTTCATCAAACACTATCGCGCCGCTCATGATTGCAGGAACGCTATAAACGGCGCGGCGTGAGTTCGACATCAAGCCGAGCACCGTATCTGCTGTCGCCACGACAAGCGGCGTACTCCACAGGGCCAGCGATTCTATCTTGTCGCGTTCGGCGTTGAGGGCTGCCTGCGCTGCTTTGGCCGCATCCTTTTCGTCCTCGCTCGCTTCTTCTTGAATTGCGGTCTGCGCTATCGCTTTCAGGTCAACGCCGGCGCGCGAGTGAGTCAGACTAATCAAGGTTTCATCAATGCCCGATTCGAGCGCATAATCTTTGAAATGTTCGGTCGTCGTGCCGGTCGTGGGCAAACAAAAGAACAACCGGAAATTCTTTCGTCCCTCTTCTGCGAACTTCTCGCTCCACTGACGCGCCCACATGTAAGCAGTGAGACTTTTGCCTGAACCACACCCTGCTTGAGCGAGTGTTAAAAACGAATCGGATTCCGCGACCTCGCTTTGAAAGCCGCGCACAGTAAAGTCAGGCGGCAACGACAGATTACCTCTACTGGCTTGATCGCATTTCGAGCGATCCCAAGCCCAATTGCTGATGAGCTGTGACAAATCGTCGGGACTCAATCCAACTTTTAGGCTGTCAGAGACGAAATTGGCGAGCGAATATCTCTTCGCAGATTGTTCTCGCGCGGCGATGGCGCTGGCCGCTACATCTGCGGCGATCCCAAATGCTTTGATTAGCGCTACCATCCGGCGCGCTTCTTCATCCTCGTAATCCCCTTCACGATCTATGAACTTGTCCTGCAAATCCCGGATGGATTCACGCGCTGGGAGGTCACAGGACTCTTTGCTCGTGCGGGCGATCACCAAATCGCTGCGGAATTGCGGCGCGGTTCCAAGCTGCAAATCCGCGCTCATTTCATCGAGGATTTGCGCAAAGTCTTCATGCGCGACGTAAACCGTTAAAGCCGGCACTTGCTCGGGCGCGGTGCTCTCATCAAACTTCCGATGGTGTCCTATCGCCCCCCACACGGAGGTGAGCAGATTCTCCGCAAGGGGCGCTAACCACGCACGAAACCTTTCATCGAGCAGCATCAACATGCCGGAGATAGTTTCATGACGGACGAGTTGCCTGTCTTGTGGTTTGCCCGTGACCATTCGTTGAAAGTGGCTGTTCGCCTTTCCTAAATCCTGCATCCAGCCGTTGGCGCGCAACGTCAAGCGGAAGCGCTCGAACAGCGCTGGTTCAAGTCCGGCATTAAACAGAGCGGTGAGACCGACAGATCTTGCCAATGCATCGCACGCCGTCGCCACGTCGCGGCTATGCTGCGTCAAGAGCGCATAATCGGGCGGCACATCCGCATGTTGTGTATAGTCATAGGATTTGGCGAGCAGGCGATTCATTACTTCCTTTCCTCGAACTGGTTGGTAGTAGCAATCGGGTTGAAATGCCCGCAGCCCATGGAGCGGCGACCGCCGAGGCCGTGGGTTTGGAGGCGGAGGGAGTCGGAGTCGTTGAGGTCGTGGGCGGCGAGGGAGAAGCCGACGACGCGTTTGTCGCGGATGGTAATGATGCGGCGGCGGGGCTGGCCTTCGTCGTTGACAGGGAGTTCTAGCGTGGCCGTGATGCCCAAGGCGTCGAGTTGGCGGCGGGCGGCGTCGAGGAAGGGTTCGGGGTCGGTGAATTTCTTGATGGTGACGACGCGGGCGTAAAGCGATGGCGCAGGCTGGAGGGGGCGCGCGGTGGTGATGCCGAGCCGGAGGGCGTGGCCGGCGATGTCGAGGCGGCGGCCGGCGAGGGGGATGAGGTGGCCGTAGCGGTCGGCGGGCACCCGAAGGCGCAGGGCCGCGCCGCGCGCGGGCAGCACGATGATCCCTTCACGCCATGGGACGCCGCTGACGAGTTCGATCCCCAGCCACGACTGCCCGTGGAGTGCCGGCAGCGCCCGAGTGATGGCTGAGTAGAGTGCGTAGCCGTGGTCGGCGGGCAGTTGCCGGCCCTGGAGGGGGAAGTGGACGACGACGCAGGGCGTGGGGTCGGCGTCGGGCGCGGTCGCGAAGGCGTTCTGTGCTGGCATCCTAGTCCTCCCTGTCGTGGCGAATCCTGTCCAGCCTACAGCCTATGACGCTTGGCGGACAGGTACGGGGCGTTTGGCGAAAAAAGTTGCTCTCAATTTCCCGCGTCGCCGTCGTAGCGGGTGAGGGCGTCGCGGTGTGCCTGCGCAATCTCCTGGCGGAGGGCGGGCGGTGAGAGGACTTCTACGTCCGGCCCCCAACTGAGAATGAAGCGTGAGAGGCCACGACCGGAGGCGACCCGTAGCTCGATGGTGACGGTCTCCTGCTCCCGGGCCGTGCGCGGCGTGCGAGCAAGGGTGCGCTGCGACTCGTGGAAGCGCCGCTCGGAGTAGACGCGGGCCGTCACGCCGCGCGCGCGTAGGACGACTGTGACGGGCTCGCCGTGGATGCCGTTGAAGCAGTTGGCGGAGAGGTAGCTGTGCAGGTCGAAGTCGGTCGGCCGGCTGAACTTCTCATCAGTCTCTCGGAGCGAGCGTATGTGGTCGACGGCGAAGGGGAGGATTTTGGCGCGGTGGAAGTCGTAGGCGATGAGCTTGAGGGTCGCGCCGTCGGGATCAAAGTAGAGTGAATAGGGCTCGACTGTGCGCTCAGTGACGGTGTCGGTGGCGAGCGTGTAGTAACGCATGCGGACGCGGCGGCCCTCGACGGCCGCCTGTGTCAGCCGGTCGATGGTCGCGGCGTGCGGCGAGAAGTCTTTCGCCGCAACCGAGGCCGAGCCGAAAACCGCGGCCAGGGCGTCTAGTTTGTCGCGCAGCGACGGCGGGAGCGAAGTCCTGACCTTCGCCAGCAGCGAGCGCCCGTAGCGCGCGAAGGGCGAGCCGAGCGCGGTCAGCCCCGTTGCTGCGATGGACTCCTGCGCGAGTAGCAGCGTCGCCAACTCGCCGGGCGAGAACGGCGGCGGCTCATACTTGTAATCACCGCTGAATCGGTAGAGGACTTCGCGCCCCTCGCGTATGTCAACGATGGGGTAGTAAAGCGACAGGGTTTCGATGTCGCGGCGGATGGTCTTGGTGTTGACGCCGAAGACCTCCGCTAACTCGCGCTGCGAGTGCGGGCGCTCGGCGATCAGTAGCGGGAGGCGCGCCATGCGCTCGGTCAGTTCGCCGCGGTGGGACATGAGCGATTCTCCGGGAAGGCAGCAACCGGATGAGGGAGGGGACAGCTTTTTGTTAATGAAATAAGTTCCAGATGCGGCCCTTGCCTAGTCGGGGGAGGAGCAGACGTACCTTGAATCCCCCGCCTCCCCGCCGCTTACCGGCTTAACGCCAACTTGGCGTGTTGTTGGCGTAGTGACATGACAAGAATTACTGAGATGGGGTATGCTTTAACGGCTGCGAATTGTTTGAAATCTCAGCAATTCTTACCTGCTATCATTTACGCGGACGGGGCGGAGCGGACTCGAAAACCGGAGTGGTCGAAAGGCCACCGTGGGTTCGAATCCCACCCTCTCCGCCACCTGATTTCAAACGACCTGAGGGGCGCGTCGGCAAGGCCGGCTGCGCCCCTCTCGTCGTATCCGGGCCGCGGGCGGGCGCGGTAGCCCGCGCGACAGTCTTTAATCCGCCCACGCGATGCCGTCGGGCTTCCTGCCCGTTCGGATGGTCGCGACCTTTTTGCCCGCCACGAGGTCCAAGACGGTGACCGAGTCGTCGTCGGGGTTGGTCAGGAAGGCGCGGCGGCCGTCGCCCGAGACGCTGATTACTTTGTGCGGCGTGCCGGTCTCGATCTCGGCGGTCAGCCGCCGCGTCCGCACGTCGAAGACCGAGACTTTGGTCGAACTGTCCGAGCCGACCACGGCCCTCCTCCCGTCGGGCGTGAGCCTGACCCGGCCCGTCGTCGGCTCGCTGGTCTTCAGCCTCGCGATCACCTCGTCGCGGGCCGTGTCTATGACCGCGAGGCCGGGGCCGCTGACCCACACCTGCCGACCGTCGGGGGTGATGTCGATGCCGTAGACTTCGGCCTCGAACGGGATGACCTTCGCCGCCCCGGTGGCGCGGTCGATGACGCTGACGCTCTTGCCTTCGAGGTTCGGCGTGTAAATCTTCCGCCCGTCCGGCGTGACTTCGAGAAACCACGAGCCGGCGCTGCCGGTCTTGTAAGTCCTGAAAAGCTTCCCGCTGTCGGAGTCCAGCTCAAGGACCGTTTGAGACGGCGCGCAGACCACCCAAATCCGCCGGCCGTCGCGGCTGACCCTCACGTCGTGCGGCGAGGTGTAAGAGCCCAGATCGAGTTTGGCTTTCACCTTCCGGCTCTTCAGGTCGAGGACGGTGACGGAGTTGCCCGGCGCCCCGCCCGGCCCGCCGCCGCTCAACGCGACGTAAGCGTAACGACCGTCGGCCGAGACTCTGACCTCGTGCGGGCCCGCGCCGGTCGGCAGGGTGGCGAGGATTCTGTAGGAGTCGGCGTCCACCAGCGCCGCGCGGCCTTCGCCGTTATAAGCGATGACGAGGACGCCCGCCTCGGCCGACGAAGCGACGAGGAGGCTGAGGAGCATTGAGCCGGCGAGCCGACTCAGGCGCGCGCCGAAGGGTCGGGTCATTGACAATCCTCCGAAGAACGGACGCCCGTCGCGGCTTCGAGGCGGTTGGTGCCGCGCGGGCCACTCGTTTCGACTTCAGGCGCGGGAGTCTACTTCCGAACCGCGACGATGTCATCAACGCGCCGTAAAAGAAGTAAACGATCCGTAAAAAGAGACGCGTCCGCCGGGGCCGCGTCCGCCACCTGAGTGTGGGCCGCAGTCGGTTTGCGCGCCGGATTGTCTGAGACTGACGTGAGGATGCCCGCGGGAGATGTGGTCTTGACTTACGCCGCTTTCCTGCCCGTTCCTGAAACCCTCTTGCCCGGCCGCGCCGGTTCGGGGCGTTGGCCGTCGGCCCCGGCCTTCGGCCCGCCCGCGCACGCGCAGGCCGACATGCGCTTGAACTCGCCCGCCGCCGCGGCCGCCTCGGGCGCGTAGACGCCGGCTCCGCACTCCTTACAAATGCCGATTCTGATGTAACCGGGGACGGCCCCCTTCGCTTCACCCACGACCCGCTCCTTGTTCGTTACCGTTCGCATCAGCGCCCCTCCGGCGACCCTCGCGCCCCTTAAGCCGCGCGACCGAAACGGCGAAGTTATCTGCCGCGGCTTTTGGATGCCCGCCGGCAGGGCGATGTTGTACGCCTCGCCGCCGCCGGGGGCGGCTCGGGCGGGGGGCCGGCGTGACAAGAATCGCGCCGATGGGTTATGCTTTGACGGCCGCGGATTGTTTGAAATCTCAGCAATTCTTACTCTCTGTCTTAACGCGGGCGGGGCCGGGGCGGCCTCGAAAAACGGCGCGGCCGGCAAGGCCGGCGCGGGTTCGGGTGCGGCCCTCGCGGCCGTCGTCCGGGCGCCGGGCGGCGAGTTGATTCCGCGCCCCGCCTTCGTCGCTTCTTTCGGAGAGGTGCAGGAGTGGTTGAACTGGCAGCACTGGAAATGCTGTGTACGGGGAACCGTACCGTGGGTTCGAATCCCACCCTCTCCGCCAGTCGGAAGGTGCTGGATGTTAGATGCCGGTGGCGGCTTGCGAAACTAGCATCTAACATCTAACATCTGACATCTAAGGTTTTTGACAAGTTATCAGGTTTCGGGCTCCGCACAACGCCAGTCCTGCGAACCCCGCCAGGCCGGGAACGGAGCAACGGTAGTAGCGACGGCGTGTGTTGCGGGTCAGTCCGAAGCCTGGCCAACCGGGAAGAGTTGCCGCGGTCGAGCGGCGGGCCTTGCCGAAGCGCGGACGTTTGGAGCACAATCCACCGTCCACGTTTCCGAAGCCGCGCCGGCCGCGGCAACTCTTTTTTTGCGCGCCCCATGAAGATCAACTTCCGACGCATCGACCACGTCCAGCTCTGCATCCCGCCCGGCGCGGAAGACGAGGCGAGGGAGTTCTACGGCCGCGTCCTCGGCCTCGAAGAGATCGAGAAGCCGGCGGCGCTCCGGGAGCGCGGCGGCCTCTGGTTCGGCGTCGCCGACCTCCAACTCCACATCGGCGTCGAGCCTCCGGCCGGCCCGTCCAAACACCACCCCGCCTTCGAGATCGAGGGCGCGCGCGCCGTCAGGTCTTACCTCGAAGCGAGCGGCGTCCGCGTGCGCGACGAGACGCCGGTCGAGGGCGTCACGCGCTTCTCCATCTTCGACCCGTTCGGCAACCGCATCGAGCTTCTGGAGAAGACGGGGCGCGGCTGAGGCGGGCGCGCCCCCGGCAAGAACCTTCCTATGTCTTACCAAGTCATCGCGCGCAAGTGGCGGCCGCAGACCTTCGAGGAGGTCACGGGGCAGGAGCACATCACCCGCACGCTCCGCAACGGCGTCGAGCACGAGCGCCTGCACCACGCCTACCTCTTCTCGGGCGCGCGCGGCGTGGGCAAGACGACGACCGCGCGCCTTCTGGCGAAGGCCGTCAACTGCCACAAGTCCGACCGGCCGACGCCGACGCCCTGCCGCACGACCGACGCCGACGCCTGCCCTTCGTGCCGCGAGATCGCCGAGGGGCGCTCCATCGACGTGCTCGAAATAGACGCCGCGTCGAACACGGGCGTGGACAACGTGCGCGACGCCATCATCAACACGGTCGGCGTGCGCGCGGCCCGCGACCGCTACAAGGTCTTCATCATCGACGAAGTCCACATGCTCTCGCCCGCCGCCTTCAACGCGCTGCTGAAGACGCTCGAAGAGCCGCCGCCGCGCGTCCTCTTCATCATGGCGACGACGCACGCGCACAAGGTTCCGGAGACGATCCTCTCGCGCAGCCAGCAGTTCGAGTTCCGCACCATCGCGCCCGCCAAGATCGCCGAGCGCCTGCGCCTGATCGCCGACGCCGAGGGCATCGGAGTCTCGGACGAGGCGCTGCGCGAGGTGGCGCGCGCCGGCGAGGGTTCGATGCGCGACGCGCAGTCGGCCTTCGATCAGGTCATCAGTTTCAGCGAGGGCCGGATCGAGTCGTCGGACGTGGAGGCCGCGCTCGGCCTCGCCGGCCGCGAGCTGCTCTCGGGCGTGATGTCGGCCGTCGCCGAAGCCCGGCCGGCGAAGGCGCTCGCGGTCGTTGAAGACCTCGTCGCGCGCGGCCACGACCTGCGCAACTTCTGCCGCGACCTGCTCGCGCACGTGCGCGACCTGCTCGTCTTCAAGGTGGCGGGCGATGGGGCCGGCGCGGGCGAGGCGGCCGCGGCCGAGCGGCGCGAGTTGGCCGCGGCCGCGCGCGATTTCTCCGAGTCGGACCTCGTGCGCTTCTTCCACAGCCTGACCGAGACGGAGCGCCACCTGCGCGAGAGCGTCCACCCGCGCTACCAGCTCGAAATCGGGCTGGTGAAACTGATCGAGATGCGGAGGCTCGCCCCGCTCGGCCAACTCATCGAGCGTCTGAACGCGCTCGAAGAGGCTGTGCGGACGGGGCAGTTGCCGGCCGGCGGCCCCGGCGCAGAGACGCCGCCGGCCGCGCCCGCCGCCGGCGGCCCCGCCCGCCGCGGCAGCGCCGGCGGGGGCGCGGCCTCCTTCTCGGCCGCGCCCCCGCCCGCGACCGCGACACCGCCCGCGACCGCGCCGGCCGCCGAAGGCGTCGCCGCCAAACCGAACTTCACCGC